>Ga0208243_1000037_pt1 | contig 177555 bp, 182 predicted proteins | sample Subbio2Aug_QV12A_FD_184826 | JGI IMG/M metagenome (GOLD analysis project Ga0208243, IMG submission 184826) | Serpentinite rock and fluid subsurface biosphere microbial communities from McLaughlin Reserve, California, USA - CR12Aug_QV12A (SPAdes) | ecosystem: Environmental > Terrestrial > Deep... | reverse complement strand
TTCCTGAAATCAGATCGGCAGCGATTGGCCAGTTCAGAAGCATGAAAAATCAAAATGGCGCAGAGAAAACCTACGCCATTTTTTTGCCGGAAAGCGGGCTGGAAAAGGGTTTTTCTACAGCGTCAACGTATAGCTTGAGGGGCGCTCAAAATGCGCAGCATTTTGGGCGTCCCGATCGAAGCGCCTGTTAGCGCTTTGTTATTCGTAATACTCATAAACCGTGCCTCCAGAAAAAGCCCAGATGCCTTCCCTTTTGCCCTTATACCAATATTCGTCAATCGAGGAACATGACAGATCTGCTTCGCCCCTATATTCAACAATGACCTGATTTCCTTGATATGAGACATCTACGGATAGTTTGTGAAAGAAGTGGTTTACAAAGGGGCCTTCACGTACGTCAGCTGTGTCGTGGTAGAAGCCAAGCCGTGGGCCGGAGAAAAAGAAATGCTCCACACCATGACGTTTAGACGGTATTGCAAACATTGCTCGTGAAAACGCATAAATGACTATGTGTTCACGATCTCTCAGCTTAATGTCTATAGCTCCGGGGTTTTCAGTAATGCTTTCAGCTTTGCCAATACCAACGCCATTAATTACGAATTCTTTGGGGTTAAGGTTGAACTTGTACATTTTTCAGAGCGCTAACGTTGAAAATAACCGGCGCCGCGAGAAGGCGGCTGAGGAAAAGACGGGTGTTTCACGGCGTCCGGGTTGATTGACCTGTTAGCCATCACTTTCCCCCCCATGCATCTGCGGAGAACCAATCACACCGAAGAATGGGAAGGGTGGCATGAAGTAATTGGAACTGCTGGCGTGGGAAAAATTTTGCACAATGCAACACAGCTAGCTTTGTAAGGTTGCATAGAGGCTGTAGAGACTTATCCGCAACCCGACAGTTAACCAACGAAATAAACTGAAGCTCCCTTAGCGATGACATTGGGCGAAGAGATTCCACTTGCATTGGTGTCCAAGTGCCTCCTTCAACCGCGAGGCCACGAAGTTGGTTGTGAGCTTCCAACCCAGAAAGGTCGTGAAGTGATTTCAGGTTGCAAATAGCAAGGGATCGGAGAGATCTACTCTCAGGAAGCCACGACAAGTTGTCGATTTTTGGTGCGCCCCCTACCGATAAAGCTTGCAACTTTGTCAGCCGACCAACAGGTGAAAGATCTGTGGCGCTGACGCCATCAATAAATAGAACTTCCAGGGCTGAAAGGCAGCAAAGCTCCTCCAGCAGTTCTTGGTTTACGCCATATGCCCAGATGCGTCTCAGTCCAACATACGAAGAAATGCCACGCAATGATTTCCCTTTACGCAAAAGACGTGCATCTTGCGCAGTTTCGGGAATTTGATTTGGTGCTGTTATTGCAGCAGGTAAGCAATCCCACTCGAAGGAAAGCCCAGCGTCGATGCGCTCCTGATGCGAACGATGGTGTACGGTCATGATGGCTAACGAAGAGGTAACGGGCCGAGCCAGCGGAGCTGGCGAAGGTCCGCGTTGACCGCCAGGTTCGGCGGCGAACCGATCGGAGAAGAAATGAAAGAATTGAAACCATGCCCGTTTTGTGGCGGGACAAACCTCGAAACCGGGGACAACTGGGCGAGCGGGGACGGTTACGTCCATTGCTACGGATGTGGCGGTCACTTGGGCGTTGAAGGTGACTATAGGCTCAGAGAGGAAGAGGCGATTAGGCGGTGGAATGTCAGGATTTCAAATCTGGCGCCGAACGTGAAGTGGACGGCATATTCGCCGTGTATTCTGGATTGCCGCCGTCTATCCTCGCTGGCATGTCAGCCGAAGAAGCCCGGCCAGCCTTGCCTTTTGCGGAATTAATCTGCATATCTCCAAGGATGGACGGCGCTTGAACATGGCGCCGTGCCTGGATATCAGGCGCGGTCGCCTCATATGCTGGCTCCGTGCCGTATACGCTGGCGAACACGGCGCTCTCAAAGTCTCTTGTCATATCGGCGAAGATGGAATACTGTGTTTATGAACAGTTAATATCGATTGGCAGGTACGGCATGGAACTGAATCAATCATCGACCTTGCTGGGGCGGGTTCGGGAAGTCATTCGTTATAAGCGCTACAGCATAAGGACAGAACGCTGTTATGTCGAGTGGGTGAGGCGGTTCGTGGCTTTTCATGGGCGCCGCCATCCCAGGGAGATGGGGGCTGACGAGGTTCGGGCGTTTCTCGGTCATCTGGCGGCAGACTTGCAGGTGGCGGCGTCAACGCACCAGCAAGCTTTGTCGGCGCTGCTCTTTCTGTATCGTGAAGTGCTCGGCGTCGATCTGCCCTGGCTGACCGATCTGGATCGGCCGAAAAAGCCGAAGCGGACGCCCGTCGTGCTGTCGCGTGGTGAGGTCGAGCGTTTGCTGGCGGTGATGGAAGGAACGCACGCGTTGATGGCCCGTCTTCTCTACGGGACGGGCATGCGCTTGATGGAATGCGTGCGGCTGCGGGTCAAGGATGTCGATTTCGAGCGTAGCGAGTTGACGGTGCGTCATGGCAAGGGTGGCAAGGATAGGCTGACGGTGTTGCCGGCGTCCTTGATGGCGGCTTTGCAGGCGCATCTAGTTCGGGTGCGCAATTTGTGGGAGCAGGATGCGGCAGCCGGGCGACCGGGGGTGGAAATGCCGGAGGCGCTGGCGCGCAAGTACCCCGCTGCGCCCAAATCGTGGGGTTGGTTCTGGGTGTTTCCGGCGCGCGAGTTGTCGACCGATCCGCGTAGCGGCATCGAGCGTCGTCACCATACGCACGAGCAGGCGCTGCAGCGGGCGATTAAGGTGGCGGTCGGGCTGGCCGGTATCGCCAAGCCGGCAACGACGCATACGCTGCGCCATTCCTTCGCCACCCACTTGCTGGAGTCGGGCTACGACATCCGTACCGTGCAGGAACTGCTGGGCCACTCGGATGTGTCGACGACAATGATCTACACGCATGTGCTCAACCGGGGCGGGCGGGGCGTGGTGTCGCCGCTGGATGCGGTGCGCTGAGTGGATTTATTTTTTTGCTGCGCATACCATGCGCAGAGGAGATTGCCTGATGAAATCGATGCCCCAAACCTCGCCGGCCAAGCGCCCAGTCAATTTGTTGCTCAATGAGGGCAACGTCGAGCGGGCGCGGCAGTACACCGCCAATCTGTCGGCCACGGTTGATGCTTTGCTGGCTGAGTTCGTCGAGCGCGAGCGCCTGCGCCGCGACGAGCAGCGTCAGCATTACGCGGCGGTGGCCGAGGCGTGGAACCGCCTGGAGGCGTTGAACGGTTCGTTTGCCGACGAGCATTCGACGCTATGAGCCAGTTCGACGTCCATCGCAACGCCGGGCGGCACGCGGCGCTGATTCCCTTTGTCGTGGTCGTGCAGTCGGCGGTCTTTGACGAGCGTCGACGCCGGGTCGTGGTACCGCTGGTGGCCAGCGATCTGGCGCAGCAGCAGGTGAGTTTGCCGACGTCGCGGGTGACGCCGGAGTTTTTCGTCGACGGGCGCAAGGTGATCCTGAATCCGCTGGAAATCGTTTCCGTGCCGCTCGATGCGCTCGGGCCATGCGTCGCTTCGCTGGCTGCTGAAGGCGAGGCCATCGTTGCCGCGCTGGACGAAGTGTTCTCGCGCGCCTGGGGCTGATTGCTTGAGAGAAGGCGGCGGACGACGCTGGCTTTACAGCAGCTGGGTTCGGTAATACTCTTTGGTAAGAGTAAGAATCGTGGGGTGAGCAATGAGGATCACGAGTAAAGGTCAGGTGACGATTCCGCAGGAGATTCGCGAGAAGGCCGGCTTGTTGCCGCATGGCGAGGTCGAGTTTGAATTGCGTGACAACGGTGAAGTGGTGATCCGCCCGGTGCCGGCGGCTGTCGGTGGGGTGCGCGAGGCGTTCGCGCGTGTGCGCGGCTCGGCCAATGCGGTGCAGTTCAAGGGCATGAGCACCGATGAGTTCATGAACTTCCTGCGTGGTTGAGGGCATGGGCGATCTGGCGGTCAACGAGGCAGTGGCGGGATATTCGCTGCGCGCGCCGGCAACGCTGGTCGATAGCTGCGTGCTGATCGACGTGCTGGCCGACGATGCGCAATGGGCCGGGTGGTCGCTCGACCAGTTGGAACGGCAGGCAGCCGCCGGACCGCTGGTGATCAACCCGCTGATCCTGGCCGAACTGGCGGCGCGGTATGAACGCGCGGCCGATCTGGAGGCGGCATTGGCTGGTTTGCCCTTGCTGCGCGAACCGCTGCCGTGGGATGCGGCTTTTCTTGCCGGCCAGGCTTTTCGTGTCTATCGGCTGGCGGCTGGTGTGAAGACGTCGCCGATGCCGGATTTCTACATCGGCGCGCATGCGCTGGTGCGTGGCATGCGCCTGCTGACGCGCGATGTGCGTCGCTACCGTAGTTATTTTCCCAAACTGGACATCGTCGGGCCGGCGGCCTGAACGCTACGAGGGTTATCCGCTTGAGCGATTTGTTTTCTTCTACCGAAGTCGACCGTTCCGCGCCGCTGGCCGAACAGTTGCGCCCGCAGACGCCGGACGAGGTGATCGGCCAGCAGCATCTGCTCGGGCAGGGCAAGCCCTTGCGCCTGGCGTTTGCGTCCGGCCAGCCGCATTCGATGATCCTGTGGGGGCCGCCGGGCGTTGGCAAGACGACGTTGGCGCGGATGATGGCGACGCAGTTCCAGTGCGAATTCATTGCGCTGTCGGCGGTGTTCTCCGGGATCAAGGAAGTGCGCGAGGCGGTGGCGCAGGCCGAACTGTGGAAGGTGCAGGGCAAGCGGACCATCCTCTTCGTCGATGAAATCCACCGCTTCAACAAGTCGCAGCAGGACGGCTTTCTGCCGTTTGTCGAAAGCGGGCTGTTCACCTTCATCGGCGCGACGACCGAGAATCCCTCGTTCGAGGTCAATTCGGCGCTGCTGTCGCGGGCTTCGGTGTATGTGCTGAAGTCGCTCGACGAGGTCGAGATGGGGCAATTGTTCGACCGTGCCCAGGCGCGGGCGCTGGCCGATCTGGCGTTTGACGAGGAAGCGAAGACGCGGCTGATCGGGCTGGCCGACGGCGACGCGCGACGCCTGCTCAACCTGCTCGAACAGGTGCGCACGGCGGCGCGGGCGGCGGGGGTTTCGGCGGTCGACGGCGCCTTCATCGAAGCCACCATGGCGCAGAACCTGCGCCGTTTCGACAAGGGCGGCGACGCCTTCTACGACCAGATTTCGGCGCTGCACAAGTCGGTGCGCGGTTCCAGCCCGGACGGCGCCTTGTACTGGTTCTGCCGCATGCTCGACGGCGGCGCCGATCCGCGTTACCTGGCGCGGCGGATCATCCGCATGGCCTGGGAAGACATCGGTCTGGCCGATCCGCGCGCCATGCAGATTGCCAACGACGCGGCCGAAACCTACGAGCGCCTGGGGTCGCCGGAAGGCGAGCTGGCGCTGGCGCAGGCGGTGACTTACCTGGCGGTCGCGGCCAAGTCGAACGCCGGCTACAACGCTTACAACGCGGCACGCGCTTTTGTCGCCAAGGATGGCTCGCGGCCGGTGCCGGTTCATCTACGCAATGCGCCGACCAAGCTGATGAAGGAACTCGGTTACGGCAAGGCCTACCGCTACGCGCACGACGAGCCGGAGGCCTACGCCGCCGGCGAAAGCTACCTGCCGGACGGCATGGCTGAGCCCGGCTGGTATGCGCCGACGCCGCGCGGGCTGGAGGGCAAGATCGGCGAGAAACTCGCCCACCTGCGCGATTTGGATCGCAAGGCGGGCAAGAAGTAGTGGAGGTCAGTCGATCTTGCGGTGATCGACGGCGCCCGGGCCGCGATGCGGTCCGTACTGTTCCGGGCGCCCGCCGGGCTGACCGAAGGCCGCTTGGCCGTTGCCGGCCTTGATGTTGCGGTCCATCCAGCCGAGCATGTCGTCCCACATCATGCGCTGGTCGCGTAGCGGCGGCATTGTCGTGGCGTGCGGCAGTTCGATGGTGACCACCGGCACGCTCTTGTAATGGCCGCCGTAGTTGCCCAGCGAGCCGGGATAGACGCCCAGCCGGTTGAGCGCCAGCCGGCCAAAGCGCAGCGGCTGCGGTGCCGGGCCGTCGTAGTCGAGCAGGTTGTAAGGAGCGTGCACGCTGATGATGACGTCCGGCTTGAACGCCTCGATCTGCTGCTCCAGCCAGCGCGTCTCGATTTCCGAGCCGGCGGCATCGCCGGGGTAGCGGCGCGGGTCGCGCCGGGTGCGCTCGATCCAGTACTTGTGCGCATCCTGCTCCCAGTCCGGCGTCGGGAAGTTGCGGTTGAGGTCGACGCCGCGGGCGTTGGCGCGGGTCGACGGCCGGTTGTGCAGGCCGTCCGGGTTGGAAACCGGAATCACGCGCCAGACGTATTTGCTGGCCTTGGGCTCGCCGACCCATTCCAGCCAGCGGAAGACGATCGAGACCGAGGTCAGCTCGTCGCCGTGGATGCCGCCGATGATCAGCACGCGCGGCGGATTGACGGCCTTGCGGGCAGCGGGGATGTCGCGCAGGACGAGCGCCCGGCCGCCGCTGGTGCGCTCGCTGACGGCGACGAAATCCTGGCTGCGGCAGTTTTCTGCGGAGACGCTGCGCAGCCGTCGGCCGAGGTCGTCGCACCAGGCATTGGTGACGCTGCGGTCGGCGGCGTGGGCGGGGAGGGCGAGTAGCAGGGCGGCGAGCAGGCCGGTCGTGGCGCGGGGCAGCAGCGAAAACATGGGCGAAATGACGAGGTCGTGAAAAACCGAATGATAACCGCTGAGCTGTCCGGTTCCGGCGTTTCCGGCCTCGCGTATAATTCGCCGCTTCAAGAATGCCGCTGTTTTCCGGGAACCACCATGCTCGACATCCAACAACTCCGCTCCAACCTCGACGCCGTCGCCGAAGGCCTTGCCAAGCGTGGCAAGCCGATCGACTTCTCCGCCTTCTCGGCGCTCGAAGCCGAACGCAAGACGCTGCAGACCCGTACCCAGGACCTGCAGGCGCAGCGCAACAGCCTGTCCAAGCAGATCGGCATGTTGAAGGGGCAGGGCAAGGATGCGTCCGAAGTCATGGCCCAGGTCGGCGCGTTGGGCGACGAGTTGAAGGCTTCCGAAGCGCGGCTGACCGAACTGCTCGGCGAGTTCAACGCCATCCTCGCGGCGCTGCCGAACATTCCCGACGCGTCGGTGCCGGTCGGCGCCGACGAAACCGCCAACGTCGAGATCAAGCGCTGGGGCACGCCGCGCGTTTTTGATTTCCCGGTCAAGGATCACACCGACGTCGGCGAGACCATCGGCCAGCTCGATTTTGCCACCGCCGCCAAGATTTCCGGCGCCCGCTTCTCGCTGTTGAAGGGCGGTCTGGCCCGCCTGCACCGCGCGCTCGCCCAGTTCATGCTCGACACGCATACCGCCGAGCACGGCTACACCGAGCTCTACGCCCCGTATCTGGTCAACGCCGCCAGCCTGTACGGCACCGGCCAGTTGCCCAAGTTCGAGGAAGACCTGTTCAAGGTTCTGCGCGGCGACCAGGATCCGCTCTACCTGATTCCGACCGCCGAAGTGCCGGTGACCAACATCGTCCGCGACGAAATCCTCGCTGCCGAAGCGCTGCCGCTGAAGTTCGTCTGCCACACGCCGTGTTTCCGTTCGGAAGCCGGTTCGGGCGGGCGCGACGTGCGCGGCATGATCCGCCAGCACCAGTTCGACAAGGTCGAGTTGGTGCAGATCGTCCATCCGGACATGTCGGCGGCGGCGCACGAAGAACTGACCCGTCACGCCGAAGTCATCCTGGAAAAGCTGGAACTGCCTTACCGCCGCATGGTGTTGTGTTCGGGCGACATGGGCTTCTCCGCCGCCAAGACCTACGACCTGGAAGTCTGGCTGCCGGCGCAGAATACTTACCGCGAAATCTCGTCGTGCTCCAATTTCGGCGCCTTCCAGGCCCGTCGCATGCAGGCGCGCTTCCGCAACGACAAGAACAAGCCGGAAATCTGCCACACGCTGAACGGTTCCGGCCTGGCCGTCGGCCGCACCCTGGTGGCGATTCTCGAGAACAACCAGCAGGCCGACGGCAGCGTCACCATTCCGGCCGTGCTGCGTCCCTACATGGGCGGTCTGGAAAGCCTGGGCGTCTGATCGGCGGCACTCAGCGGCGGCTCGTTGCGCGACAGGATGTCGTAGTAACTGCGGATGTTCTCGGTCATGATCACCGCTTCGCCGCCGCGCGCCCGGCCGGACTTCAGCCGGCTGTAATATTGCGGCCGGGCCAGCAGGGGCAGGACGCGTTTCATGTCGTACCAGGCATCGGCATCGGCCTTGAGCTGGCGGGCGATGGTCCGTGCCGCGTTCAGGTGGCCGGGGCCGATGTTGTAGCCGGCCAGCGCCAGCCAGGTGCGGTCGGGTTCGGGAACGTCGGCTAGGCCCTCGCGCAGGATGTTCAGGTAAGTGGCGCCGCCGATGATGCTTTCGCGGGCATCAAGCCGGTTGCCGACGCCGAGCCGGTCGGCGGTTTCCTCGGTCAGCATCATCATGCCGCGGACGTTGGTGTAGCTGGTGGCGAACGGGTCCCAGTGCGATTCCTGGTAGGCCAGCGCGGCGATCAGGCGCCAGTCGATGCCGGTCTGCCGTTCGGCATCCTGAAAATGCTTGCGCAGCGCCGGCAGGGTGGTCCTGATCTGGCCGAGGAATTTCTCCACATCCGCCTGCTTGAGGCGCCGGACATGACCGAAGTAGCGTTCCTTCAGCCGGTTCAGCGTGCCGTCCTGGCGCACTTTCTCAATGAAGGCGGTAACTCGCGCGCGTAATTCCGGGTTCGGCGATTTGCCCAGCCACCAGACGATGGGCGCGGCTTCACTGAGTTTCAGTGTGCTGCGCAGCGAGGGTACGTACTGGTTGGCGAGTTCTTCCAGGTGCCCGTCCATGGCGACGTAGCTTACCTTCTGCTCACCGAGGGCTTCGAGCAGGTCGATGATGTTGCCCTGGTCGACCACCTCGACGGTCAGCTCGGGAATTTCCTGGGCCAGACGCTGCATCGTTGCCGCCTGCCGGGTGCCGGCCAGGACATGGACCGTCTTGCCGCTGAGCTGATCGAGGGATTGCAGCGGCAGCGAGGCCTCGTGCTGGGCCAGGATGTCGTGCGTGCTGAACAGCGGCGGCGTCGATTCGATGCTGGTATCGGCCGCCGGCGACAGCCAGGCGGCAGCGAGATGGTAGCCGCGGCCGTTGAGTCGGTCGCCGATCTCGCCCGGTTCGATGACCTCGTGGCGCACCGCGACACCGAGTTCTTCGGCCAGCAGCCGGGTCAGGTCGTGTTCCAGCCCGGTTGCCGCGCCGGTTTCGTCGGCGCTGTAGGTCAATGGTCCCTGGCGGGTGATGACGACCAGATCCTGACCGCCGGGTGTGGGGAAGGGCAGGGTGTCGCCGCAGGCGTTCAAGGTCAATGAGATGACCAAAATCGTGACGAGCCTGTTAAATCCTCGCATAAGCTGTGCTATTATCTCGGCCGCTGCGGAGAGGTGGCAGAGTGGTCGATTGTACCTGACTCGAAATCAGGCGTACTGAAAGGTACCGAGGGTTCGAATCCCTCCCTCTCCGCCAGCAACATCATCAAGCGCCCACCTGGGCGCTTTTTTGTTTTGGTCATCAAGGTGGCTACCCTCCTGGGGCTTGTGTCAGGCGAGAAGTAAGATATCCGGGAGGATTATGCCGTGGTTTTTCCCCGTTTTTTCAGGTAATTTTCGCCAATGGGTGATTCCTGGAGGCAGGCATGAGGCTGAGTGAAGAGCAACGGCGAGTGGTCAAGGTGGCGACAGCCGAGTGTTTTGAGCCGTCGGCGACGGTGCGTCTTTTTGGCTCGCGCGTTGATGACAATAAAAAAGGCGGCGATATCGATCTGCTGATCGAAACCTCACTCAATGACCCGGCCTTGATTGCTGCCGCGCACATCCGTTTCGTATCCCGGCTCTATCGTGAAATGGGAGAGCAAAAAATCGATCTTCTGATTGATTACCCCGGCCGTCGCCAGCATTTACCCATTTACGATGTTGCTCGAGCCCAGGGGGTTCGGCTATGAACGGGGCGCTGGTGCTTGACGAAGCCTGGCGCCAGTGCCAGAAACATCTCCATCATCTTCGACATGCAATGGGGGCGTTGGCTGCCAATTTTCCGGTCAAGGCCGAGGCACTCGCTGGAATGGATGACGAAACTGTTCAGGATTGGGATCAATTCATCCTCCGATTCACCAAGTTGCAAGATGCAATGGGCGGGCGCCTCTATCCGGCCTTGCTGGATTATCTCCAAGAGCCCTATGACAACCGGCCGATGCTGGATAAGCTGAATCGTCTTGAGCAATTGGGCTTTCTGGGTAGCATCGACGACTGGAATACGCTTCGGGTCATCAGGAACCATTTTGCCCATGATTACCCTGAAGATGATGCGGTGAAGGCGGCTTTTCTGAATCAGGCTGCTGCCGCTGTCCCCTTGCTTGAATCCTTGCTGAAACGCGTGGCGGCTGCAGTGCCAGGGTTTGAGGCGTGATCTGCCGGTACTGCGCCGGACCATAAACGCAAACCCATGATCGATACCCTTTTCCTGCCGCTGGCCCTGGCCTTCATCATGTTTTCGCTCGGCTTGTCCTTGCGCGTGGCCGATTTCCGGGCCGTGCTCGGCGAGTGGCGGGCGCTCGGTGTCGGCCTGGTGGCCCAGGTTTTCCTGCTGCCGCTGGTGGCCCTGGCGATTGGTCTGGGCCTCGGGCTGTCGCCGACGATGCTGCTCGGTCTGGTCATCCTCGCCGCCTGCCCGGGGGGCGTCAGTTCGGCTTTCCTGACCCATCTGGCACGCGGCAACACCGCCCTGTCGCTGGTCATGACGACGATCAGCAGCCTGCTTGCGGCGCTGACCCTGCCGTTGGTGATCAACCTCCTGATGCTCTGGCAGGCGGGGGGCTTGCCGGCGGGTGCCCTGTTCCGGCCGGGCGACATGCCGCTGGGCAAGTTGCTGGCCGGTGTGCTGCTGGTGACGACCCTGCCGGTGATCGCCGGCATGCTGCTGCGCCTGCGCGCCGGTCTGATCGGTGAACGCGGCGAGGCCTGGGTCAGCCGGCTGGCGACTGGTTTCTTCATCGCCATCGTCGTCGTCACCTTCATCAGTCATCGCCAGACCATCGTCGCCGGCCTGCCCGAGGTCGGGGCGGCGACCGTGCTGCTCAATGTCGTGGCCATGCTCGGTGGCGCATTGCTGGCCTGGGCCGCCGGGCTGGCGCGCCGGGAAAACATTGCCATCTCGCTGGAGTGCGGCCTGCAGAATGCCGGGATGGGCATCTTCGTCGCCATTTCGCTGTTCCGCCAGGCCGAGCTGGCCGTGCCCAGCGTGGTCTATGCGCTGACCATGAACCTCGGCGCCCTGGCTTTCCTGTTCTTCGTCCGCCGCCAGCGTGCCGGCGGCCTGGCGCTGCCCTGAGTGATGACGGCGGCGGGACTTCTGCGATAATCGCCGACGATGCTTGCCTATATCTTCCGCCGCCTGTTGTACGCCTTGCCGATCCTGATCGGCGTCAACCTCATTACCTTCGCGCTGTTCTTCATCGTGAACACGCCGGATGACATGGCGCGCATGCAGCTTGGCGTCAAACGGGTGACGCCGGAGGCGATCGAGAAGTGGAAGGCCGACCGTGGCTACGACAAGCCGCTGTTCGTCAATGCAGCGGCCGGCGGTGTCGGTACGGTGACCGAGACGATCTTCTTCGAGAAGTCGGTGCGCATGTTCGTCGGCGATTTCGGCCGGGCCGACGACGGTCGCGACATTGCCCGCGAAATCAAGGCGCGGATGTGGCCGTCGCTGGCGATTGCCTTGCCGACCTTCATCCTCGGCCTGTTCGTGACGGTCAGCCTGGCCTTGCTGCTGGCTTTCTTCCGGGCGACGGCGCTGGATTTCTGGGGCGTCGTGCTGTGCGTCGCGCTGATGTCGATTTCCGGGCTGTTCTACATCATCGGTGGTCAGTACCTGATCGCCAAGGTGTGGAAACTGGTGCCCATTTCCGGTTTTGGCGACGGGCTCGATGCCTGGCGCTTCCTGATCCTGCCGGTGTTCATCGGCGTCGTTTCCGGGATCGGCTCGTCGACGCGCTGGTACCGGACCATCTTCCTTGAGGAAGTGTCGAAGGACTACGTGCGTACCGCCCGCGCCAAGGGGCTGGCCGAGACCGTGGTGTTCTTCCGCCACATCCTGCGCAACGCGATGATTCCCATCCTGACCGGCGTCGTCGTGGTCATTCCGCTGCTGTTCATGGGCTCGCTACTGACCGAATCCTTCTTCGGCATCCCCGGGCTGGGTAGCTACACCATCGACGCGATCAACGCCCAGGACTTTGCCGTGGTCCGCTCGATGGTCTTCATCGGCTCGGTGCTGTACATCGTCGGCCTGATCCTGACCGACATTTCCTACACCCTGGTCGACCCGCGGATACGGTTCTCATGAGCGGCTTCCAGATCGTCGTCCTGTGGTCCGATATCCTGGTCTGGCTGCTGCTGGCAGCCGGTATCGGGCTGGGTGTGCTGATTTCCCGCAGCCCGCCCTTGCTCGCCGCCTGGCGGCGGGTCGGGGCCAGTCGTCCGGGGATGGCGTCGGCGACCGTGCTGCTGGCCTTCGTGCTGGTCGGCCTGCTCGATTCGCTGCATTACCGTCCGGCACTGGAAAGCCAGCCGGGCGAGCAGACGCAATACGCGATTGAAGTGCTGTCGGTGCTTGATGCGCTGGTCGGCCCCTTACGCACCGAAAACGAAAAGACCTATTCGTCGCCGCTGGCCACCCACCTGCATGCCAAGGAAACGACCGAGGTGCCCGGTGTCGGCACGGTGCGCGAATTCCCGCGCCTGAAGTTCGGCGGCGTCCATCTCGACGATCCGGCGCAACGAGGCGGCGATGTCGCCATGACCGCCTTGCGTGCGGTCGGCCTGGCGGCGCTCGTCTGGCTGGCCTTGGCCGCGCTGGTGGCGGCGCGTTGCGGTGGCTGGGCGGCGGTCTGGCGCGGGCGCACGCGCTTTGCCTGGAATGCCGTGCTGGCGACGCTCGGCGCGATGCTGCTGGTGCTGCTGCCGGTTTTCCTGCTGGCCGGCGATTACCACGTCTTCGGCACTGACAAGGTCGGCCAGGACGTGCTTTACCAGATACTCAAGAGCGTACGCACGGCGCTGATCATCGGCCTGGTGACGACGCTGGTGATGCTGCCGCTGGCGGTGGTGCTCGGCATCGTCGCCGGTTATTTCCGGGGCTGGGTCGATGACCTGATCCAGTATCTGTACACCGTGCTCAACTCGATTCCCGGCGTGCTCTTGATCGCCGCCGCCGTGCTGATGATGCAGGTGGTCATCGACACGCACCCCGAATGGTTCGCCACCGCCGCCGAGCGCGCCGACCTGCGCCTGCTGGCGCTCTGTTTCATTCTCGGCATCACCAGCTGGACCGGCCTGTGCCGGCTGCTACGCGGCGAGACGCTGAAGCTGCGCGAGCTTGAATACATCCAGGCGGCGCAAGCCTTTGGCGTGTCCAACTGGCGGATCATCCTGCGCCACATCCTGCCCAACCTGATGCACATCGTCATCATCGCGCTGGTCATGGACTTTTCCGGGCTGGTGCTGGCCGAGGCGGTGCTGTCCTACGTCGGCATCGGCGTCGATCCGACGATGACCAGCTTCGGTACGATGATCAACAACGCGCGCATGGAACTCGGCCGCGAGCCGGTCGTCTGGTGGTCGCTGGCGGCGGCCTTCAGCGCCATGTTCATCCTGGTGCTCGCCGCCAACCTGTTCGCCGACGCGGTCCGCGACGCATTCGACCCGAGGGCCGCCTGATGCTGCAAGTCAAGGATCTCCGTCTCGGCTTCGCCAGCGGCGAGCGGACACTGCTCGCCGTCGACGGCATTTCCTTCGCCATCGAACGGGGCGAAACCTTTGCCCTGCTCGGCGAATCGGGCTGCGGCAAGTCGGCCACAGCTCAGGGGCTGATGCGCCTGCTGCCGACGGCCGGGCGCATCGTCGGCGGCTCGGTGCAGCTCGACGGCGAGGAATTGCTGGCGCGTTCCGAAGCCGAGATGCGTGCCTATCGCGGTGGACGCATGGCGATGATCTTCCAGGAACCGGCGACCAGCCTGAACCCGGTGCTCACCGTCGGCCGCCAGATCGGCGAGGTGCTCGAACGCCATCGCGGCCTGCGCGGCGAGGCGGCGCGCGCGCGCATGCTCGACCTGCTGCGCCAGGTCGGCATCGCCGACCCCGAGCGCCGGCTCGACGAATATCCCTTCCAGTTGTCCGGCGGCATGAAGCAGCGGGTGATGATCGCCATCGCCCTGGCCGGCGAACCCGAATTGCTGATCGCCGACGAGCCGACAACCGCGCTCGACGTCACCGTGCAGGCGCAGATCCTCGACCTGCTGGCGCAACTGCAGGCCGAACGCGGCATGGGCATGCTGCTGATCACCCACGACCTCGGCGTGGTCGCCCGCATGGCCCATCGCATCGGCGTCATGTACGCCGGCGAACTGGTCGAGGTCGCCAGCCGCCAGGAATTCTTCTCGGCCCCACGCCATCCCTATACCCAGGCCTTGTTCGCCGCCTTGCCCGACGTGTCGCGGCGTGGCATGACGCTGACCACGATTCCCGGCCAGGTGCCGTCGCTGGCGGCGATGCCGGCCGGTTGCCGGTTCGCCGACCGCTGCCCGCAGGTCATGCCGGTCTGCCGCGAGCAATCGCCGGCCTGGCGCGAGGCGCAGCCCGGGCACGCGGTGCGCTGCCACTGGCAGGGCGCGCAGGCAGCGCCCGCCGTGGTTTCGTCCGTCGCCGATGCGCTGCCCAGCGGGCAGGCCCCGGTGCTGCTCGACGTTGCCGACCTGAAGGTGCATTTCCCTATCCGCAAGGGCATCCTGCAGCGCACGGTCGGCCACGTGCATGCGGTCGATGGCGTGTCGCTGGCCATTTCCCCTGGTCGCACCCTGGCCCTGGTTGGAGAATCCGGTTGCGGCAAGACGACGGTGGGCAAGGCCCTGCTGCAGTTGATCCGGCCGACGGCGGGCAGCGTGCGGCTGGCCGGCGAGGAACTGACCGGCTTGTCCGGGCGCGATCTGCACGCCGCGCGGCGGCAGTTGCAGATGATTTTCCAGGACCCGTTTGCTTCGCTCAACCCGCGTTTGCGCATCGGTGAAATCATCGCCGAGGGCATGACGGCGCTGGGCGTCGGGGGCGATGCAGCGGCGGCCGTGCGCGCGCTGTTGCAGCAGGTCGGTTTGCCGGACGACGCGGCCGAGCGCTTCCCGCACGAGTTCTCCGGCGGTCAGCGCCAGCGCATCGCCATTGCCCGCGCGCTGGCGGTACAGCCGGCCTTGCTGGTCTGTGATGAACCGACCTCGGCACTCGACGTGTCGGTGCAGGCGCAGATCCTCAACCTGCTCAAAACCCTGCAGGGCGAACTGGGCGTGGCCTACCTGTTCATCACCCACAATTTTGCCGTGGTCGAGTACCTGGCGCACGATGTGGCGGTCATGTACCTCGGCCGTATCGTCGAGCGCGGCAGCGCCGACGAAGTGCTGGGCAATCCGCGTCACCCCTATACCCAGGCCCTGCTGTCGGCGGTGCCGGTTCCCCGGCTCGACGGTGCCGGCGAGCGCATCCGCCTGCCGGGTGAAACACCGTCGCCGGCCAAGCCACCGTCAGGCTGTCATTTCCATCCGCGTTGCCCGCAGGCGACCGAGGTTTGCCGGGAGCGCTATCCCGATGGCAAGACCCTGAGCGACACGCATGTCGCGGTTTGCCACTGGGTGAGCTGAGCGGCGCTGCCTACTTCTTGGTGTTTTTCTTGGTGGGCGTCGCCTTGACGACTTTTTTTGGTGCCGCCCGGCTGTTCTTGGCGGTGCCCGGCTTGCTGCTGGACTTCTTGGTCAGCTTCTTTTTCTTGGGTTCAGGCTGGATGATTACCGGTGACGATCCCATGCCCAGCATCCGCTGCAGGCCTTCCTGATTGCCGCTGCCCGGGATCAGAATTTTGGAGCCGGCGGCCAGGCGGACGTTGCCGGGCAGGCCGTTGACCTGGATCAACTCGTTGGTGCTGACGCCGAGGCGGGCCGCGATTTCGCCGACGCGTTCGGCCGAGCGGACGGCATAGCCCTGCCATTGGGTGAGCGGGGCGGGGTGGTTGGCGAGGTTTTCGATGAAGGTGTCGACGCGATCGGCTGGCAATACGACCGGCGTGTCGGCGTCAATGACCGGGCGGTTGTGCGATGGGTTGAGGTGGCGGAATTCCTCGAGCGTCATGTTGGCCAGGCGCGCTGCCGTCTTGACGTCCATTGGCCGGGGCGAGGCGGCGGTGGCCAGGTAGGTCTGGTTCGGAATGAAGGGCAGGCCGAGTCGGGCGAAGGTTTCCGGGTTGCCGAGGATGTTCTTCAGCGCCTGCAACTTGGGGACGTAATGCCGGGTTTCCTTGGGCATCGTCAGGTTGGGGTAGTCGGTCGGCAGGCCGCGTGCCTCGTTCTTCTCGATCGCCCGCTTGACCGCGCCTTCCCCCCAGTTGTACGACGCCAGCGCCAGGTGCCAGTCGCCGTGCATCTCGTAGATGGTCTGCAGGTAATCGAGCGCAGCGCTGGTCGAAGCCATGACGTCGCGACGCTCGTCGCGCCACCAGTTCTGCTCCAGGTTGAAGCGTTTGCCGGTGGCCGGGATGAATTGCCACAAGCCGGAAGCGGCAGCTGGCGAATGGGCCATCGGGTTGAACGAGCTCTCGACCATCGGCAGCAGCGCCAGTTCGGTCGGCATGCCGCGCGCTTCGAGTTCCTCGACGATGTGATGCAGGTAGGGCCGGCTACGCTCGATCATCTGGCGCAATGCGCCGGGACGATTCTGGTACCACTGCTGGTAATGGAGAACGAGGTCGTCGTTCAGATCGATCATGGCAAAGCCCTGGCGCAGCCGGTCCCAGAGATCGTGGGTGCGCAGCGTCAGATCGATGGTCAGCGGCAATTCCGGCTGCGGCTGGATTTCCTGGATTTTCAGGCCATCCAGCGAAAGCATCTGCAGGCTCTCGGGAATCGCCGTCCGCAGGCGTGGGCTGAAATCGGCGTCGGCACGTGCCAGCAGGCTGGAAGTGCAAAGGAGTAACCCGAGGATCAGGCCGGCAAGGCGACGGGACGACGGCTGAACTTGGGAAAACGGCATTGACCGAGGCTCCGGGTGCGAAGTGGGGCAAACGCAGGATTATAACGGAGGAGAAAGCGTCGACCCGTTGCGGAAATGTAACACTGGCCAACGCCGGCCTTGTCGTTCATGCCTTGCCTCGGCTCAGGGCGCGCCAAGTCTCGCGGAAGATGAATTGCTCCACCTTCAGCCGCTGCTGGGCCGGGCACGCGATCCGTACCACCAGCATCAGCTGCTTGGGGTCGGAGAAGTCCCACAGCACCTTGCTGCGTACCGACGGGAAGGCGATGAAACTCTCATCGGAGATTTTCCGGAAATGCGCTTCGGCCTCGGCCTGCCAATTCTGGGTGGCTTCGTCGGCAGCGGCCAGGGCGGCAGCCTCGACCTGATCGAGGTCGTGTGCCGCCCCTTCCGGTAGCGGCATCCGGAACAGATGGAGGACGTATTCTCCCGTCGGCGACGTGTTTTTCAGCGGGGTTGTCAGCAGCATTCCGTTGGGAAATTCGGCCACCTTTCCCGTCAGTTGCCCCGCGTATCCGAGTTCGGCCAGGGTGGTGGCAAACATGTCGATGTCGATGACCCGGCCGTTGAGCTGGTTGATCTCGATCAGGTCGCCGACCTTGAACGGACGAACCAGGGTGATGTAGAGATAGCCGAGCACGCACATCAGCAATTCCTTGCTGACGATCAGCATGGCGCCGGCGACCGCGGCCAGGGACAGGGCGAAGCCGGCGATGGTCGATGCCCAGACGGAAACGACGATGGTGAAGATCATGAACCAGATGACGTTTCTGGCCCAGACCAGATGCAGTCGCCGTTTTTCTGCCGAAATCTCTCCCCGGGAGAGGTAGCGGGCCCACAGATGAGAGAACAGCATGCCGATGGCGATCAGCGCGACAGTGGCGATCACCTTTTCCCATTGGCCGGGAATGGCGTTGAAGAGGTCGGTCAGTGTCGACATGGTTCAATCCGGATTTGCTGTTAATTTCGAAGTGTCGATCATCGGCGGCAGTATTTATCAAAAGAACTTCCTTGCCTACCCTGTATCGAACGAATGGCGGCGGATTGGCAGCGGCCTGGAAATGACCATCAACCGAGGAGGCCCCGATGTTTTCCATTTACGGCATGACCGGTCAGGTGTTCAGTGGCAGCCTGGAGGCGATGAACCGTGTTCACCCGCTGCTTCAGGCGCGTCGGGCACGCGGGGTCAGTCGCGATGGTGACGAGATCGGGGCAGAGAGTGTGGCGACACCATTGGCGCAGGAAGCCGTTTCGGCCTATCGGAAAATGCTGCCCGCCGATCTTGAGCGGGGGCCGCTGTTCCATGCCGCGCAGATCATGAGCCGGCCTGTCGCCGTCGTCGAGCAGATGAGTTCAGTCGTGGATGCCTGGCATCTGCTGCAGGAACGGCAGATCCATCAGGCGCCGGTCCTCGATGAAGCACGGCGGCTGATCGGCCTGGTGACCGAACGCGATTTGCTGACCGTGATCGACCTCGAGGGGGAGCGCGTACTGGAAAACCTCAAGCGACGCGTCAGCGACGTGATGACTTCCCCGGTTGTCGCTGCCGCGCCGGTCACCGATATCAGGCGCATCGCGGACGTGATGATCCAGAGCGGGCTGAGTGCCGTGCCGATCCTCAATGAGGGGGAACGGATCGTCGGCATCGTTTCGCGGACGGATATCCTTCGTGCCGTGATGACGGACCCACCGTTGAGTTTGTGGCGTTGAAGTTTCGTGCGCCGAAAATGATGCGCTGAGCGTCGTGGATTCAGACCGACGCGCGATTCAGCAATATGCTCAGTTCAGGGTAGTAAGCGAGGCGGCTGATGCTGATGAGCTTGCCGATGCGCAGCGATTCGGCAACTTCGCGGGCGGCAGCAGATTGTTCGATCAGGACCGGAAAATGAATGGCTGGATCGAGCATCGAGAATATTTCCCCGAGCACTTTGCCGCAGGCCTGGTAACAACGTGGGTCGAGCTGGCTTGTCTGGCATCCCTGGTCACACGCATCAAGGTAAGCCGCAGCGCTGATCGCCGATACGGCAAGGACGTCGATATTGTCCGCAGTGAAGTGACGCATGGTGACTCTCCTTGGATGAGGGTCTGAAACGATTACCTTGTGTGAGTTAACGCGTGATTTTCAGGAAAGTTGAGGGGAATCGTTCAGCACTCAGTAGCGGATGACGGCGCGATTCTTTCAACCTATTGTTCGACGAAGGCCCGTTCGATGACGTAGTCACCCATCTCGCCGATGTGCGGTGAGCTTTTGAAGCCGAAGCTGTCGAGCATGGCGGAGACTTCCTTGAGCATGGCCGGGCTGCCACAGATCATGCCGCGGTCCGTGGCTGGGTCGAGCGGGGCTTCGCCGATGTCTGCGAACAGCTTGCCGGAAAGGATCAACTCGGTTTGCCGGCCTTCGTTGCGGAACGGCTCGCGGGTGACGGTCGGGTAGTAAATCAGTTTTTCGCGGATTTCATCACCCAGGTATTCGTGATTCCTGAGGTCTTCTTCGATGTAGTCGTGATAGGCCAGTTCGTTGGTCCGGCGGACGCCGTGGATCAGGATCACCTTGTCAAAACGCTCATAGGTTTCCGGATCGTGAATCAGGCTCATGAAGGGGGCCAGGCCGGTGCCGGTGGCGAACAGGAACAGTCGTTTTCCCGGCTTCAGATCGCGCAGGACAAGCGTGCCGGTTGGCTTGCGGCTGACCAGGAGCTTGTCGCCCGGCTGCAGGTGTTGCAGGCGTGAGGTGAGCCGACCGTCGGGTACCTTGATGCTGAAAAACTCCAGATGTTCTTCGTAATTGGCACTGGCGACACTGTAGGCACGCATCACCGGCCGGCCGTTGACTTCCAGACCGATGGTCACGAATTGTCCGTTGGTGAAACGCAGGCCGGGATCGCGCGTGGTGCGGAAGCTGAAAAGGCTGTCGTTCCAGTGGTGAACGGAAATAACCGTTTCGTGATTGAAGTTGCTCATGGTGAGGTCCGGTGGGAGGCAATGGTTTCAGGATAGGTGTTGTGCAATAAACGCAAAAGCGGATAATTTGGCTATTACTTATCTACTGAGTCGATATGAGACTGACACTGCGTCAACTGGAAATCTTTGCCGCGGTGGCTCGCAGCGAGAATGTTTCGCAGGCAGCCGGGCGTCTTGCCATGTCGCAATCGGCGGCGAGCAGCGCATTGGTCGAACTGGAGCGTTTGTACGACTGTCCGTTGTTCGACCGGATTGGCAAGAGCCTGCACCTGAACAGTGCCGGGCGCGGGCTGTTGCCGCTGGCCGAGAGCTTGATCGGGCACGCCCGGGAGCTTGAGGATTACCTGTCTGGCGGGCGGCCGGGGCCACTGAATGTTGGCGCGACGCTGACGATCGGCAACTACCTGGCAACACTGATTGTGGTCGACTACATGAAACAGTATCCGCAATCACCGGTGCAACTGCAGGTCGCCAATTCCGAAACCGTGGTTGAGCGCCTGCTGCGTTTCGAATGCGATCTCGGCTTGATCGAAGGCGAGGTGGTTCATCCTGATCTGGTGGTCGAACCCTGGCTGGCCGACGAATTGGTGGTTTTCTGCGCGCCCGGACACGTGCTCGCTGGTAGCGCAAAGGTCGACAATGCCGCCTTGTCGGCGCACTCCTGGATATTGCGCGAACCGGGATCGGGAACGCGTAGCCAGTTCGACCGCTGTATTGGCAGCCGGATGACCCAGTTCCGCTTGGGCCTGGAACTGGAGCATACCGAGGCGATCAAGCGCGCTGTCGAGTCGGGTCTCGGGCTGGGTTGCCTGTCGCGCTTGTCCCTGCGCGAGGCATTCCGGCGTGGCAGTCTTATCGAACTGCCGACGCCGCAATTTGACCTGCGCCGGCATTTCTATTTTGCCAGTCACCGGCGCCGCAATACGGGGGCGGCGGGCCGTCTGTTCAGGCAGGCCTGCCTTGCCGCCAGCGCAGGCGCCAGCAGTACAGGCGATCTTGCTTTGCCCTTCATCCGCTGAGGGGTAGGGGTCATTCAAAACAAAACGCCTTGTAGTGTCGTGGAAGCCACGATGCTACAAGGCGTTAATGTATGTTGGCGGAGTGGACGGGGCTCGAACCCGCGACCCCCGGCGTGACAGGCCGGTATTCTAACCAACTGAACTACCACTCCGCGCTAAAGCTTGGCGTCCCCACGGGGATTCGAACCCCGGTACCTACCGTGAAAGGGTAGTGTCCTAGGCCTCTAGACGATGGGGACCCGGACTACGCAAACTTGTCGATTCGGTGCCTGGTGGAGGTAAGCGGGATCGAACCGCTGACCTCTTGCATGCCATGCAAGCGCTCTCCCAGCTGAGCTATACCCCCAGTTCAGAGAGACAGCCGAATCTTTGCTTCATGCCGTCGCCGTCGCGACTGGCAGAAAACAAACCGGATCAACCGGATTTGTAAATTGGCGGAGTGGACGGGGCTCGAACCCGCGACCCCCGGCGTGACAGGCCGGTATTCTAACCAACTGAACTACCACTCCGCACCAAAACCTTTGGCATCCCCATGGGGATTCGAACCCCAGTTACCGCCGTGAAAGGGCGGTGTCCTAGGCCTCTAGACGATGGGGACCCGGACTTTCCTTCGAGCTTTTATGGTGGAGGTAAGCGGGATCGAACCGCTGACCTCTTGCATGCCATGCAAGCGCTCTCCCAGCTGAGCTATACCCCCGCTCGAAAGAAGGCCGCATTATAGGGAGCGTCTTTCCCCTTGTAAAGGGCCTTTCACGATTTTCAGAGATATTTTTTCAGGGCCGCCAGTACACGGTCGCGGCCGATCAGCTCGATCACCGCATCGACCGACGGCGTTTGCGTCTGTCCGACCAGGATGGCACGCAGCGGCATCGCCAGTTTCGGCATCTTGAGGCCGTGGCGGGCGATGGTTTCCTTGATCAGGGCGGCAATCGCCGGAATTTCCCAGGTGACTTCGGCGATCCCGGCAGCGAAATCGGCCAGCGCCGGCCGGGTTTCCTCGGTCAGGTGCTGGGCGAGCAGTTCCGCGCTCGGGGTGACCGTGGTGTAGAAAACCTCGACTGCGTCAGCCAGCACGTTGAGCGTGTTGCAGCGGTCGACGTAGAGGGCGACGGCCTTCTCCAGGCTGGGGCCGGTATCGCTGTCTACGTTGCGGGCGCTCAGCCGGCGCTTGATGTGCGCGGCCAGTTCGACGGCCGGCAGCTGCTTCATGTAGTGCTGGTTCAGCCACAGCAGCTTTTCGGTGTTGAACTGGGCGGCGGAGGCGGTGATGTGGTCGAGGTCGAACCATTCGACGAACTGCTCGCGGGTGAAGATTTCGTCGTCGCCGTGCGACCAGCCCAGGCGCGCCAGGTAGTTGATCACGGCTTCCTTGAGGAAGCCGTCTTCGTCGTACTGCATGACTGAGACGGCACCGTGGCGCTTGGACAGCTTGGCGCCGTCGTCGCCGAGGATCATTGACAGGTGGCCGTAGATCGGCACTTCGGCGCCGAGCGCCTGCAGGATGTTGATCTGGCGAGGGGTGTTGTTGACGTGGTCGTCACCGCGGATGACGTGGGTGATGCCCATGTCCCAGTCGTCGACGCAGACGCAGAAGTTGTAGGTCGGTGTGCCGTCGGCGCGGGCGATGATCAGGTCGTCGAGTTCGGCGTTGGCGATTTCGATGCGTCCCTTGACCGCATCGTCCCAGGCGACCACGCCATCCTTCGGGTTGCGGAAGCGGATCACCGGCGGCACGCCGGCCGGCGGTGTCGGCAGGGTCTTGCCGGCCTCGGGGCGCCAGCGGCCGTCGTAGCGAGGCTTTTCCTTACGTGCTTCCTGCTCGGCGCGCAGGGCGTCCAGTTCCTCGCGGGTGGTGTAGCAATAGTAGGCGGTGCCGGCCGCGAGCATCTGGTGGATCACTTCGCGATAGCGGTCCATGCGCTGCATCTGGTAGAAGGGACCTTCGTCGTGGGTCAGTTCCAGCCAGGCCATGCCGTCGAGAATGGCCTGGACGGCTTCCGGGGTCGAGCGCGCGACATCGGTGTCTTCGATGCGCAGGATGAACTGGCCCCCGTGGCGGCGCGCATAGGCCCAGGAGAACAGGGCAGTGCGGGCGCCGCCGATGTGCAGGTAACCGGTGGGGCTGGGGGCAAAACGGGTGCGGACAGGCTTCATTGGAATCGAATCGTCGGTCAGGATCAAAGTCCGGTATTCTAGCCGACCAAGGTTTGACCCGTCGCGCGAGTTATGGTTAAATGCGCGCCTTCCTCGATGGGCGGTTAGCTCAGTGGTAGAGCACTGCCTTCACACGGCAGCGTTGTTTGGCTCAACCATGCGGCTTTCGAGAAGGCCGGTGTAAAAATCGGTGTAAAACGTATCAGGCAGGGCGATTAACTCAGCGGTAGAGTGCCACCTTCACACGGTGGAAGTCACTGGTTCGATCCCAGTATCGCCCACCACCCATTCATTGCCTGCCGGCCCGCGTAAGCGGGCTTTTTCGTTTCCGCTGCCACCGGCAGCGCTGATCCTGCTTGTCCAGCAGCAGGCTGTACAGACCTCCTTTTTTCATCTCCCCGCACCCCTCAAAGGAAATAGCGCGCCGCGCCCATGGCTGGCCTTCGGCCCAAGCAAAGAATCGCGAGGGGCGCCCGGCGCTGGCTGGCGATTCAAGGGGCGGGCGTTTTTCGAAAAACACGTGGATTGTGATTGTTTTTCATGTAAGCCATTGATTATTGAGAAGAACGCCTCCACGGGTCGCCGCTGTTTTTCCACGGGTTGCCGCTGTTTTTCCACGGGTCGCCGCTGTTTTTCCACGGGTCTGTTTTTTGGGTTTTTCCCCTTATTTTTTCTTCTTCTTGTTGTAAACAAAGGGAAAAGATAAAGGCAGGCCGTAGAAACAGGGAAATCAGCATCCACGGGTTTTCCACGCTGCCTCTTTTTTAATCCCCGGGTTTTTTGTTCATCCCCGGGTTAATCCGGGGATTCCGGGGAAGAACAACGCTTTTGCATTCAATGAGATAGGTAATAAATTGACCCAATCCACGCATCCACGGGAAAAAATGCCCCCCCCCTCCGCCAACGCGGCCGGCGAGGCCTTGATCGAGGCGTTTCTTGAATTCAAACAAGTCAGCCAGGGGCGGTCTGTCCGGACTGCTGAGCGCTACAGCCTGGCGCTGCGCCGGCTGCTGGTCTTCCTCAATGGTCGGCCGGTTGAGTCGGCAACGACCGACGACCTCACCCTGTTTTCCGGGAAATGGCTTTTCGAGCAGGGGCTGAAGGATCCGGTAACGCGCAAGCCTTGTGTGGCCGCGGTGCGTGAGTTCTACAAGTGGCTGCACCGGGTGGGTAAGGTCAAGGAAGATGCAGGCCGTGGCGTTCCTCACCCTAAGTTCGGCCGGCGCTTGCCCAGGGTGATGTCGCTGGGCCAGGCTGAGGCGCTGATGTACCAGCCGGATTACTCGACCTTCGAAGGCCTGCGCGATGCCACGATGATTTCCATCCTGCTGGGCTGCGGCTTGCGCGTTTCTGGCCTGATCAACCTCAACGAGGGGAATATTTTTTACGACAACATCGGCGGCCGCCCGCGAATGATCCTGAAGACCATCGAGAAGGGCGATCGCGAACGGCAGCAGCCGGTACCGGAGCAGGCCGATCTTCTGCTTCGCTTGTACCTGGACCATCCGACGCTCAAGGAAATCGACCGCACGCTGCCGAACGGCGACAAGGTGCTGTTCGTCTCGACGCAGAACAGCTATTGCCCGAAGCACGAATGGCACGGGGAGAACCGCCGGCTGCGTCGCAAGGCCGTCTATCGGATGGTGATGCGGTACGGAAAGCGGGCCGGCCTGCCTGCCGATGTGACACACCCGCACGCCCTGCGTCATCTGTTCGGCACCGAGCTGGCCGAAGACGACGTGCCGACGACGACAGCCGCCAGCCTCATGGGGCATGAAGACCCGAAGACCACGAAGATCTATCAGCACCTGGCGATGCGAAAGCTGGCCGCCACGGTCGACAAGAGCAACCCGCTGGGCAAGATCAAGACGCCCGTTTCCTCGTTGCTGGCTCAGTTGGCGCCCCGATGACCCCCACGAACACCCGCCGCCGGCCGTGCTTTTCCGGGGTAGCCGAGGCACCGAACAACGATACAGCGGCCCGTGGGCGGGCGAACAATCGGCGTGGTTGGGTGATGCCGGGGGTTTTCGCGTCTTATAGGAAAAGGCGGGCTATCTCTGATCTGCGCCGATTTCGCTTTTTGTCCAGATTGCGAAGTGGCGTAACGTGCTGGTGCGGCTTGATGGGGGTGCGCAATGAGTGAAAAGCGAAGTGGTGGCGACGGTTTTGCACAGGTCGATCTGTTCGGCGGTGCGGTGCCGGCTGGGGTGGGGGGTCGGCGGGGCAAGGGGCGCGTTTCCGGCGGGGGGGGCGGGTACCTGGAGAATTGCGGCATTTCAAACTTTCGAATCCCGGATGCACCGCCGCCAGACCCGCGTTTTGATGAGTTGGCGAAGATCGGCATCGGCGGTCCCTGGCTGCGCCTGGCCCGCCGAGTAGGTTTTGACGCTTTTCTCGAAATCTGGAGAGCGATTTCAGAGGATGAAGGCGTGCGGCATGACGGCGGGCGACGCATGCCGAAGCTGCGCGAGTTTTCCGCGTACCAGCGGTACCAGCGGAATCAGTACGTCCGCTCGCTGGCAGCGGCACGGATGGACCCGCAGCAGATTCGAAAGCTGGTCGAGAAGAACCTGGGCGAACGATTGTCGATCCCGCACATCCAGGGCCTCATGAAAGGCGCGTATGACCGGGCAGAATTCTGCCCATACGAAAACGGCAAGGCCGCGACAGACGAGAAGTCCGGCGACGGCTGACGCCGCGCCGGGTTGCCCCCCTTTTTTGTGCCGCCATTTCGGCCAAAGTGCGGGCGATGGCAAAACAGGACACTTATTCCCCCCTCGCTGAGGTGACGTTCCGCTGCCCGGTGTGTCGGGTGACGTGGAAAGCTGCGCCTGACCGGGTTGAGGACTGGCCTGATGACGAAATCCACCCCTGGCGATACTTCGCGGCGCATGAGTGCGGCAAGGAATGCGAGCAGGCGCCGTTCGAGCGGGGATTGATCCGCGCCTGGCGGTCGGCGACCGGGCCGAAGACGCCGGAGGGTATCGCGGCAACCGCCAAGAACCTGGATGGCCATCCGACGCCGGAAGAAGCGCTGCGGACCCGGTTCAATGGCATGAAACACGGGCTGTCGGCGCGCACGGCGACGTATTTCCCGGCCAAGCCGGATGGTTACGCCTTTTGCTCGACGTGCGACGTCGACCGGCCGTGGTGCCGAGAGCAGCCGGCCTGCGTGAAACAGACGCAGCACTTCATGCTGCATCACGCGGCCTTCGAGCAGCGCAATCCGAAGCACCTGATGGGCATCTATGCCGACTTCCACGCGGCGCTGATGGCGACGATTTCCGAATGCCTGCGCCGGATCATCGGCGACGGCGTGACGATGGCGACGCCGAAGACCTACGTCGACAAGGATGGCAACTGCCTGGTGGTGGAATTCCTCGATGAGCAGGGCAACCGGCAAGTGGTCAATGACGTGGTTGCGCATCCGTTGTTCCGTCCAGTGTCGGAATTGATCACGCGCACGGGTATTGACCTGGCGAATCTCGGCATGACGATGCGCCAGGCGCCGGAAGAGGATATCCAGCAGGGCAAGCTGGCCGATGACCGCGAGGCGGCATCGGTGCTACAGGAACGGCAGGTCAAGGCGCTGGAAGACCTGCGCACCTTGATGAATCGCGCCCAGTCCCGGGCGAACAACGACCCGGTTTTGATCGAGTATCAGCAGCAGATGGGTGATCAGGGGTGACAGCCCGCGTCTCCGCTGCTGCCCGTCGTCGTTCCGCCATCGTGGCGGAGGATGAGATTTTGCGGTTTGCTGGCGATCACGCGCTTTGGCACAAGCACATTCACAACGTGACGCTGGATGCGGTGCAGATCCTGAAGATGATTGAGATGGACCAGAACGACAACACGGTCGACTGGTCGTGCCGGCGGACGGGGAAGACGTTCTGCAAGGAACTGTGGTGCCTGGAGCACCTGGCGTGCAATGCGCATGAGGAGGAAGGGATTGTGGCGCCGCGGGTGCAGCAGTCGCTGACGAACCTGGGCTATCACACCGATGCCATCCGGCGCTCGCCGATCCTGTCGGCGTTCATCGCGACGAAGAACGGCCGGCGGCAGTTGAAGGACACCGGCTACCAGTTCGCCAACGGTTCCGGCGCCTGGGCTTACGGGATCATGTCAAACATCGACGGCGATTCGCTGACGGTGGCCTCGCTCGAGGAAACCGACGACATGCCCTACGACCGGCTGACGTCGCGCTTCCTGCCGATGCTTGGTTCGACGCGGCGGCCGGGGGTCGATCGCGAGATGAAGCCGAAAATCCGGATTACCGGGGTGTTCAAGGGCGCTGACGTGCTTTCCTCGTTGATCAAGTCGGGGGCTTACCACTCGCTGCCGGTGGTCGACGTTTATCTCGGGCTCGAGCTGGGGATCATCGGCCAGCAGTGGGCCGAGGACATGCGGACCCAGAACAGCGAGGGTGAGTGGATTCGGCAGTTCCTGTGCAAGAACATCGCGGCGCAGAACTGGATCTGGGAAAAGCACGTTCGGCGGGCCAAGGCCATCGGCCTGCAGGCCGGCATCGAGATCGCCGAGCCGCTGCCGGGCGCCCGCTACAAGCGGCGCGGGCTGATTTCGTTCGGCTACGACCACACCGGCCACGGCGAGAGCGGCACGGCGTCGAAGTCGGCCATCGTGGTCATGGAGCAGATCGGCAACTTCGCGGTGATCATCTTCTGCCGCACCTGGATGGCCGGTACCGATGACCGGGTGATCGAGCGCGACCTGGCCGGGCTGTGGGATTACTTCCGCCCGGACTACGCGATGGGCGACGCCTACGGGGTGGGCATGCTGACCAGCCTGAACGACCGGCTCTACGCCAACGGGCTGACCAGCATCGACCGGCGGACCATCGGCGACGGGCAGAGCACGGCGAGCACCTGGGGGCAGTGGCCGTTCGCGCCGATCCGCTTCGAGGGCCAGACCAAGCACAGCATGGCAGCGATGCTGCGCCAGGCCTTCCACCACGGGCAGGCGGCGATTCCCGACTTCGACGAAGACGACCCGGCGCGTTACGCCGACTGGATCGCGCTGATGCGCCAGCTGCCGAACATCAAGGCCGATGCAACGAAGGCCGGCTACAGCAGTTTCAAGATGGCCGATCCGAAGATCGGCGACGACTTGTTTGACGCGGCCTGTGCGGCGGTGTGGGCGCTGGTGACGCGCGGGATTGATGAGGTGCCGGTGGTGGTGGGTCGGCGGACACAATCGCGCGAGGCGCTGATGGGTACGCCCGGGAAACTGATCGAGGTGGCCCGATGAGCTACGCCAGCGCCAAGGGCAAGACGGCACATTTCACGGTGGAAAAGCGGAAGCCGCCGCCGGAATTGAGCGACGAACAGAAGGCGGAGATTGCCGAGCGGGTGCGGTTGATGAAGCAGCATATTCCGGAGGCGCTGGATTTCGTCAGGGCGATGCACGCGGAAGGCATGGTCGACGGTTTGCGGTGCATCAAGTCAGTGACGGTATTTGAAGGGGTAGATCATGGGTCTGATGGCTGACGTTGTGGCGAAGCTGCGCGGATTGGGCAATAAGTCGCCAATTCCTGCGGCTGACGCGCGAGGGTCGAAAAATTCCGAGACCGGCAAGCGGCCGACGCCGGAGAATTCGACGAAGTACCTGTACCGGATGATGTGGGTTGATCCCGATGTCCGGGCGGCGATTCTCGATATCCGGGAAATGGACCGGCTTGACGGCCGGGTGAAGCGCATCCACAACCGGATTGCCCGCGATGCGATCAAGGGCGGGCTGGTGCTGACGCAAACCAAGGATTCGCCGACGATCAGCCGAGAATGGTCGGCGTTTGTCGATCGCCTGCAGTTGCGCAACCCGCAGAAGCTGAAGAGCGACGCGCGCGGGCTGGCGATGGAGGGCAATCTGCCGCTGCAGTGGGTGCTCGATGGTGATCTGAATGTGGTGGCCGGGGTACGCATGCCGTCGGAAACGCTGATGCCGAACGTGGGTGAGGATGGACGCTTTGTGTCGGCGACCGAGGCCTATCACCAGATCGACATCATGACCGGCGGCAAGATCGCCACCTTTCCGATGTGGAACCTGTTCATGTGCCGGCTCGACCCTGATTCGTTCGACGATCAGGGGGCCATGGGGCGGCCGTTCATCGATGCTTCGCGGGAGGTGTGGCGAAAACTGCGGATGACCGAAGAGGATCTGGTGATCCGTCGCCGGCACCGGGCGCCGCTGCGCCTGGCGCATGTGCTGGAGGGGGCTGACGATACTGCGCTTGAGACATACCGCGCCGAGGTCGAGGCCGAGAAGGGCGAGATCACGACCGATTTCTACATGAACCGGAAGGGCAGTGTTACCGCTGTGCAGGGCGATGCGGCGCTGGGCGAGATCGGCGACGTGGTGCATCTGCTCGATACCTTCTTTGCCGGTTCGCCGTTGCCCAAGGGCTTGATGGGCTACACCAACGGGATGGCGCGGGACATCCTGGAAGACCTGAAGCGGGATTACTACGAGGAGATCGACAGTTTCCAGGACACGATTTCGTTCGGCTACGAATTCGGCTTCCGGCTGCATCTGCTGCTCAAGGGCATTGTGCTGGACCCGTCCGATACGCATGTGAGCTTTGGCGAGCGGAAGACCGAGACGCCGAACCAGACGACCGACCGCATGCTGAAGTGGATGGCGCTGGGTATGCCGAAGGACATGATCTGGGAGGAAATGGGCTACAACGCGCAGAACATCCGCCAGCGCCTGGAAGAGCAGAAGGGGCGCGGCGATCCTTACCCGGGCGGCGTTGATCATCCTGGCCTTCGTGGGGAATCCCGTCCCGGGCCGGCGACTGTCAGCATCACGCCGAACAACGCGCCGAAAGGGGAGTCGGCCACTAGTATCAGGAACGGGCAATGACGCCAGCGGAACGCGAGGCGCTGATCCGTGAGGGTATGCGGGTGGCGCAGACGGCGATGGAGAATCTGGACGAAGCCGGCGAGGTCGAGCTGCAGCGCATCTATCGCCAGGCATCGGCCGACCTGCGGGCCTTGATCGAGAACCACGCCGGGCCTGACGGCAGTATCGGGCTGGCCCAGTTGCGGGATTTGCTCGATCAGGTCGAGTCGAGAATGGATCAGTTGAGCGTCACCCGTGACGCAACGCTGGATAGCGGCCTACGGGTGGCATCTGAGCTTGGCGCGCAGCCGTTTTTGCGTACCGAAGTCGATACGCCAGCCTTGATGCGGGTGCCCGATGAGGCGCTGCGCTTTGTGCGGGCATTTGTTGGCGCGGACGGCCTGCAGCTTTCCGACCGGCTGTGGCGCATCGACCGGGGCGCCCGCGATGCGGTGGTCAATGCCGTGGAACGATCGGTGGTGATGGGGCATGGTGCTGCGCAAGCTGCTGCCGAGTTCCTGCGCAACGGTCTGCCGGTGCCCGGTGACGTGCGTGACAAGCTGAATGCTGCCGGCGCGGTCGGGATGGGCCGCGAGGCCACCGAGATCATGACCGGTGGGCGGGCCGGCGGTGGCGCCATGGCGCAGGCGCAGCGGGTTTTCCGGACAGAAATCAACCGGGCGCACGGCGTGGCCTACATGAGCCAGGCTGAGAAGACACCGGGCTTCAAGGGCTTTCGCTTCACGCTGTCGCCGGCACACCCGAAGCCGGATATCTGCGACGAGCTGGCCGCCGCCGACAAGTTCGGCCTGGGCGAAGGGGTTTATCCGTCGATGGCCGAGTTCCTGAAAATCTGGCCAGCGCACCCGAACACGCTTTCGTTTCCGGTCGGGGTGTTTGGCTCGCCGTAGGTTCCTCCCCTTTTTTTGCCGTTGCGCGCCGGGAAAATTGGCGCTGTCGCGGGGTTTCCTTGCTGGTTTCTCCTCCCATCTCGCACCAGCGCCCCGCGACAACCTGAACGAGGGTGCAATGCGAGCAAACCGACACTTCAAACTTTCCGGCGCCGACGAAGGGCGGACGTTCCGTTTTGTTTCCGGTCTGCCGATCAAGCTGGCTGACGACATTTCCGAGGAAAAGCCCACTAGTTGGGTGACGGTCACGCGTACCGGCAAGTTCTTCGACCGCCGTTATGGTGAGTTCGAGATCAGCCGGGCGATGCTGGCCGAGATGGTGGGCAACTTCGAGAAGAACACCTACGGGCAGGAAATCTTTTTCGACGTTTCGCACGAGCCGGACAACGGCGCCGCGGCGAAGCTGCTGAAGCTGACGATCGAGGGCGACCGCCTGCGCGCCCTGGTCGAATGGACGCCGTATGGCGTCGATGCCGTGAAGAAGCGTGGCTTCCGCTACCTCTCGGCCGAGTTCCACGAGAACTGGCAGGACAACGAACAACGCGCGACCCATGGATGCGTTCTCCTCGGGGCCGGTCTGACGATTCGACCGGTGATCAAGCGCCTCGATCCCATTTCGTTGAGCGAGCAAACCGACGGCGACGGGCCAGCAATCCTGCTGCATCCGACGCTGCTTTCCGAACTGATCAATGAGGTACGAACGACCATGAACAAGCATCTGGAACAACTCAAGGCCGCCCTGGCCGAAAAGAAACTCTCCGAAGCCGCCATTGCTTCGGTGCTCAAGGCTGCCGAGCAGGCGATGACGGGCATGACCGACGATGCAGCGATGAAGGCGCTGTGCGATTCGCTGCTGGATGGCGCGATCAAGCTGGCCGAAAGCGGTCAGGCAGTGGGCAATATCACGATCACCGTGGGCCAGACCGCCGACCAGGTGCAGGCCGCCGTCGCCAAGGCCCTGGCCGAATCCGCCGCCGCCGCCAAGAAGCTGTCGGAAACCGCCGACGCCCGCCGCAAGCTGCTCTCCGATACGGTCGGCGAGAAGATCAAGGACGCCGATCTGCTCAAGGAACTGTGCGAGCCGATGGCCGATGTGGTTGCCGCCATGGACGAAGCTGGCGTCAAGGCGCTGGCCGAGAAGATCATCAAGCTTGGTGAGCCGCTGGCCGCCCAGAAGCAACTGGCGACCATGGGCTTTGGCAACTTCCGCGGCAATGCCATCATTTCCGTGGATTCTTCGAACCAGGTCAAGGCGCTGCAGGAAGCGGTCGACAAGCGCCTGGGCATCGATGGTGCGGCTTCGCGCCGTCGCTTCGCGCTGTCCGGCGGCGTCGAGGTGCCCGAGGGCAAGGCGCTGGCCGACAAGGTGCTGGCCGAGTTCGACGCCCTGCACGGCGCGCAACTGCATGCCGAGCACAAGATGCTGGCCGGTGGCGCTGGCGTGATGACGGACGTGGCTGTGCCGGCCGTGTTCGAGCGGACCGTGATCCGCGAAGTGCTGTACCAGATGGTCGGCCTGTCGCTGGTCGATGTCGGTACCGATGTGTTCTCGCAGTCGGTTTCGATCCCGTACAGCTACCGCGACACGACGGCCGCCGGCATGAACGACACGCGCACCTATGAAGGCCAGCCGGTGAAGCGCGCCGGCATCCGTCAGGCGATGGACCTGGCTTACCCGCTGCCGCAGAAGCTGGCGTTCGAGGTTTCCGACGAACTGCGCTACCTGACCGGCAACGGCCAGATCAACTTCGACGTGCTGGCCGAGAACGCCCGCAACGCGATCCGCATCGTCGGCGAAGACACCGAGCGCCTGATCTGGAACGAGCAGGTCAACGCGTCGGATGAATTCGGCGCAGTGGCGGTCGCCAACGAGTCGCTGACCGGCGTGAATGGCACGAACAAGATTTTCGTGCTGGCCAACTTCCCGGTGGTCAAGCCGCGCCGCATCTTCGACCTGCAGGGCAACCTGATCGGCAACGTGGCCAACCCGGTAACGGTGACCTACAACGGCAATGCCTGCCTGGAGTACGACGGCACCGGCACCCAGGCCGCTGGCACCTACTTCGTGCTGGATTACCAACTGGGTGAAATCCGCTTCGTCAATCAGGCGGGGGCCATCGTGACGCCGACCAACGGCCTGACGATCACCGTGACGGCCTACAGCTACAGCACCAACGTGGCGAAGTGGGATACCGACCTGGGCGGCCTGAAGGTCAAGGAACGCTACGACGACCTGCTGTACCGCATCGGTCTGCGCAAGAGCCTGCTGGAAGATCAGCGCAGCTACCAGGCCGGGCAGATGCTGATGTCTGGCACCTTGATGACGGCCATTGAGCAGGCCGAGAGCTTCAAGGCGAACTTTGCCGTTCCGGGCACCAACCTGGACCAGACCGGCAATCTCGGCGTGGTCAAGGGCGTGCCCAGCTTCAAGAGCTACGCGCCGGGCCTGCAACTGGCGGATAACCGCATCGTGATCGGCCAGCGCGGCCTGACCCGCTTCCGCATGCTCAAGCCGTGGGCGCTGGGCCAGCTCGAGAACCAGAAGGACGCGAACGGCCGCTTCACCGGCAAGAAGGAAGCCTACGGCGACCAGTTCATCGCCCTGCATACGCCGGCGCCGCTGAAGAAGGGCTTCACGTCCATCGTGCTGTACAGCGCCACCGGCCGTGTGAATCGCGCTGCCTGATTCTCCCTGGGTGGGCTTTCCCCGGCTGGTGATCCGGTCGGGGATTTTTTGAGGACAAGACAATGACCCCGATTTCAAACCATGGTAAGCAACCGATCTTCGTTGGCGGCCGCATGATCCCGCCGGGCGAGACGGTACCCTTCGAGGACCACGAACTGCCGCCGGAGTACCGCCAGGAATCGATGGATGAACCCGTCGCCGGTGAAGTCGCCGACCCGCTGCTGGCGCTGATCGAGCTTTCGATTGCCAAGCTGGTGCTGGGCCTGCCCGACCTGAGCGATGACGAACTGGCGCGTCTGGAAGGCCTGGAGCAAGCGAAGGAAAAACCGCGTACCGGCGCCCTGGCAGCGATTACCGAAGAGCGCCTGCGCCGTGCCGAAATGTCGGCGCCGGGCGGGCTGGAATCCACCGAGGAAACCAGCGACAACGCCGGCGACGGCGGGAGCGGCGAGTAAGCCATGGCCGGCAGCATGAGCCGCGCCGATCTGGTCACCGACCTGAAGGCCAGCCTGCGCGATGCTGCGGCGACCTTCACGGCGGCGGCTGATGCAGATTTTGTGCGGCATCTGGACAAGGCGGCTGCGGACATGCACCGGGTACGGCCGCGCACGCTGATCGGCGAGGTGACGATCCTGGCCGGCGAGGGTGAGTACGATGCGCCGGCCGACATCTTGCGGTTCAAATCGGCGATCTGGGGGGTACGCAGCGCGAACTTCCCGAATCCTTGGGACCGGCAGTGGCCCGGCCCGCTGCCGCGTTGCCGGTTGATCGATGACAACCTGCTCTCGATGTATCCGGCCCCGACACACCAGCAGATCGGCTTGTTCGGCAGCGCCTACCGCTTCTATTACGTGGCGAAGGATGCCATCGGCGGCCAGGCGAATGAAACCACCATTGCCGCCGCCGACCGCGACCTGCTGCTGTTGCGCGCCCAGGCCGAGGCCATGCTGGAGCTTTCGTTGCGTGACAGCGTGCGGCCGGTGCAGGTCGGCGGTGGATTCGGCCAGCAGGCGAAGACTGGCACCCCGGCCGCGCTGCATGCGCAGTTGATGACCGAGTGGATGATCCGGGGTAAATCGTGAGCAACCTGGTCAGCGTCCGGATCGATTCGAGCAAGCTGCAGGCGGCGCTGCGGGCGGCGCCCGATGTGATGCGCCGGCATGTCGATGGTGCCGTGCTGCGCGGGGCAAACGAGATCGCCGCCGAGGAAAAGCGGCTGGCGCCGAAATCCCTTTCCGCGCTGGTCAATTCGATCATTGTCGGGCCGGCGGGCGATTTGGCGTACGAGGTCCGTCCGAGCGTCAATTACGCGCCGCATGTGGTGCATGGCTCCGGCCCGGCTGTCGGCAAGCCGAGGTATTACCCGAACCCGGACAACCTGCTGCAGTACCTGATGACCAGCCCGAAGGCGCGCGGCTTTGCCCGCTTCAAGCGCAGCGAGCGCGGCCGGCTGGAGCAGGAAATGGGGCTGGTGCGGCGAGCGCAGGCCTTTGCCTGGTGGATCTACCAGCACGGCACCAAGCCGCAGGATTTCATTACGCCGGCCGTGACCAACAAGCGCGGGGCGTGCGAGGTGTATATCCGGCAGGCCGTTGCCCGGGGGTTGCGCGAAGTGCTGGGGCCTGATGCCGTGAGGTATTTCTGATGAGCACCCCGAACCTGACCCTGGAAGCCTTGCGCGTCGGATTGGCTGCCGCCTTGCCTTCGAGGCTGGTTACCCGCAGTTTTCTGCCGCACGCTCGCCGCTCGCAGGATGATTTGGTCAAAGGCGTGGTCACCCTGATCAATAAAGGCGAGGGCGACTACCCGAAGACGATGGGGCGCGAGGCGCAACTTGGCACGCTGGATGTGCTGCTGATCGGTCAATTGATGGTAGCCGGCGACCCGTCCGGCTTGCAGGTCGAGCAAGCCGAGTTGGCGTTGGCCGAGGAAATCAAGGCCTTCATGCGCGGAACAATGCCCGCCGGGGTGCGCGATTGCACGGTGAATTCGTTTGCGCAGTCCGGGCAGCTTGAGGCGCCCTACGGCTGGGTAGTCTTTGAACTGGAGGTGATGGGCGATGAGTAAGAAAGCGAGCACGCCGGCCGAAAAGCCGGCGGCGGATGAGTTTGACGGGCAGGGCGGCAGCTATGTGGTCGACCCGGAAACCGGCAAGAAAACCCTGGTCGAGCGGACCCGCCCGGCCGATGAAGTAAAGGAGAAGCAACATGCCGCTGTTGAATCGTAAGCGCGCCATTCTGGCGAAAATTGAACCCGTCTACGGACAGGATGCCGCGCCCGATGGCGCAGCCGACGCCATCCTGCTGCGCGGTGACCCGCAAGTTACCCCCATGGACCTGCGCACCGTCGACCGCGATCTGTTGCGTACCCACTTCGGCAATACCGAAAAAACGGTGACCTCGATCTTTACCAAGGTCGATTTTCAGGCCGAAATCGCCGGCTCGGGCACTGCCGGCACCGCGCCGGCCTGGGGCGCTCCGCTGCGCGGCTGCGGCTTCTCGCAGACAATCACCCCCGGCACCAAGGTCGAATACAAGCCGGTATCGAGCAACCAGGAAGCGCTCAGCATCTACTTCAACGTGGATGGGGTGCTGCACAAGATGACCGGCGCCCGTGGAACGGTGAAGCTGGGCTTTTCGGTTGATGGCCTGCCGCTGTTCAATTTCTCGTTCATGGGCTTGTACGCCCCGGTCGTCGACGCCGCCATGCCGGCGCTTACCCTGAGCGCCTGGAAAAAGCCGCTGCCGATCAACCCGACCAATACCCCGACCTTCTCGCTGCATGGTTACGCCGCCAAGCTGCTGTCGCTGGATATCGACGTCGCCAACGAGATCAACGACATCGTGCTGCTCAACGACAGCCGCCGCATCGACCTGACCGACCGGCAGAGCACCGGCAAGGTGGTTTTCGAGGCGACCACCGTCGCCCAGAAAAACTGGTGGTCCACGATTGCCGACTCGACGCTGGCCGCGCTGCAGTTGATCCACGGGACAACCGCAGGCAACAAGGTGCAGATTGACGCGCCGGCTGTGCAGATCCTCAACCCGACCTATACCGACCAGAAGAAGATCGTCATGCTCAATGCCGACCTGTCCCTGTTGCCGACCGCCGCCGGCAACGACGAGCTGGTCATCACTGCGCTGTAAGGAAGCTCATGGACAAGCTATTCGACATCGACCCCGCCCCGTCTTTCTGGGCGCCCGTTGAAATCCCGGTTGCCGGCGGCGAGCCGATGACGGTGGAAATGCAATTCATCCACCTCGACCGGGACCAGTACGTTGATTTCTGGAAGCAGCACGACGGCAAGAAGGATTGCGACGTGCTGCCGCTGGTGGTTACCGACTGGCAGGGATTCCGTGAAGACTACTCGGCCACCGCGTTGAGCCGGCTTCTGACCAAGCGCCCGCGCGCCGGCCGGGCCATCCTCGACGCCTGGCGTGACGAGCTTTTCGGGGCGCAGGAAAAAAACTGATAGGCGCCGCCCGTGCCTGGGTGCACGGCGGCGTCAGCGACGACCAGGCAATCGCCGACCTGATGCGCTACGGCGTCAGCGAGGCCGATGCGAAGTTGTGGCTGAAAGAGGATGCACCGGCCGGGCCTTATCTGGTCTGGCCGTGCAACGCGCCGGCTCTCTGGCTGTTCCTCGACCTGAAAACCCAGTGGCGACATGCCCCCATGGGCGGCCTGCTCGGCCTCGATTACAGCGCCATCCCCCCGGTGATGGACATGCGCGGCGTCAAGCGGAAACAGCGCGGCATGCTGTTCGATCAATTGCAGACGCTGGAAATGGCGACGATTGAGGCGATGCGGGAGGATTAGGGGGCCTGGACTGCCCGTTTCCGCCCCTTTTTTTGCCTTGCGCCCTGCGGAGAATCGGGCGCATGAGCACTCAAGATAATGACGTCAAGGTAATCGTTTCGGCTGATGTTGCACGCATCAAGCCGGCGCTGGATTCCGTCAATGCCCAGCTTCGCGGCATGGCGGAAAAGTCCGTTGGCGTTACCGGCGAGACGTCCCGCGCATTTTCAACAGTGGAAACCGGCGCGACGCGGGCAAGTCAGCGGATTCAGGAAGTCAGCAGGTCGTTCAACACTGCTTCGGCGGCGGCTTCGGCCAGTTCAGGCATCTTCTCGAAAAACGCCTACGCGATCCAGAACGCGTCTTACCAGGTCACGGATTTCATCACACAGGTTCAGAACGGAACCCGCGTGTCTATCGCGCTTGGTCAGCAGTTGCCGCAGTTGCTGGCTGGCTTCGGTGCGATGGGCGCGGTATTTGGCATGGTTGCCTCGCTTACTCCGGCTGTCGTTCAGTTCTTTTCCGACGCCGAAACCGGCGCCAAAAATCTCGAATCATCGACCGGCAACCTGGCTCGGTCGATTGGCGAAGTCGGAAAGGCGTCGCGGGATATCTCGATGGACAAGTTGTACGAGGAGTACAACCGTGCCAACGCGATTACTCGCACGTCGATCATTGAGCAGGTCCGCTTTCAGCAGACGCTGATCGAGACGCAGCGCATCCTGGCCCAGCAGGCGCTTGGCAAATCGTTGTCCGGGATTGGCGACTACGGTTTCATGGACCGGATGAAGGGGGTTTATGGCTCTACCCCGGCTGAAAAACTGGCCGATGAATACGGCGTAGCACTGGATACCGCTCGCGACATGCTTCCAGCAATCAAGGGGCTGCGCGACGATTCAGAGGACGCCAGCAATTTCATCGCCCGGTTTGGTATCGAGTTGGCAAAAAGCGGCAAGGGTTCGGCACAGCAGTTACTGAAGGACATCAAGGCTGTTGCCGACGGCAGCCGTGAAGCAGCGGCTGCCCAGACCAGGCTTTCCGAGGCCATGCAGAAGATGACGGCCGCCGGCAGTTCCGATGTGATCGACATCCAGAAAAAGTCAGGGAAATCGAAAACCGACCCGTTCCCGGCGCTGAATGAGCGTGTTCTTGATCGCGTCGATGCTGCGCAGATGCGCGCTACCGATCAGGTGACCGGGTTCGAGACGAAGAATCTTGAGCGAGTATCCGCGCTGCGGATGGAGATCGAATTGCTCGGCAAGTCCGCCGACGAGGTTGCCGAAGCCAAGGCCCTGGCGGAGATTGATCGGCAGTTCGAGGCGTCACGCCTGCAGGTGGAAAAGTATCTCGGCGCGATCGGTGACATTGACGGGATTGATCGTCTGACCGGTGAATTGTCGCGCGCTGCCGAGGTAGCCAAGGGCGAAATGGTTTCTGCGCTCTCTGAGCTGAAGAAAAAGCAGGATGCGTTGAATGCCTCGTGGGAGGTTGGTGCGGATCGCGCCTTGCGGCGTTACCGTGACCAGGCCACGAACGTTGCTGCAGCTTCAGAGCAGGCCTTTAATCGAGCGTTTTCCAGCATGGAGGATGCGCTGGTCGAGTTCGCCATGACCGGTAAGCTGAATTTCTCGAACATGGCGAATTCAATCATCGCCGACATCATTCGAATCCAGGCGCGCGCGGCAATCACTCAGGCCATGGGGGGGAGTAGTAGCGGCCTGGGTGGGCTGTTCGGCAATCTGCTTGGCGGATTGTTCGGCGGCAGATCATCCGGCGTCGACACCTCGTTCACCACCGGCCTCGGCCAGAATGCAGGCTCGAGCAACTTTGACTGGACTTTCAACGCGCTGGGCAATGTCTATCGCTCGCCGTCGCTGTCCGCCTATTCCGGCCAGGTCTACAACAGCCCGCAGGTGTTTGCCTTTGCCAAGGGCGCCGGCATCTTTGCCGAGGCTGGGCCGGAAGCGATCATGCCGCTGCAGCGGGATTCGCGCGGGCGGCTTGGGGTGTCGGCGGGGGGCGGCGGCGCATCCCTCGAATCCGTCCGCGTCGAGATCCGCAACGAAGGCACGCCACAGGAGGTCACTCGGGCGCAGCCGCGGTTCGATGCGGTGGGGCTGATCGTCGAGGTTTTCACCCGTGACATCGCCAACGAAGGGCCGATGGCGAAGTCGATGCAGTCGCGCTTCGGTCTGTCGCGTGCTGCCGGAGCTTTCGCATGAGCGCCGCTGTCTGGCCGGATTTCCTGCCGCCGCCGACGCTGGCGGATTATTCGCTCAAGCCAAAGTCGCGCACCGTTCGCACCGACATGGAGGCCGGCACGGCGCGCGTGCGGCGGCGTTTTACGCGGGTGCCGACGGTTACCCCGGCGCAGTGGGTGTTCAACCAGGCGCAGTTCGGTCTCTTCGAGTGGTGGTTCGAAAACACCATCGACGGTGGTGCGGCCTGGTTCGCCGGCCCGGCGCTCAATGGCACCGGGCTGATCAACGTGCAGTGCCGTTTCATCGATGGCCAGGGCGGCCCCTACGAGGCCAAGCCGCAGGGCGGCGGGCTGTGGCGCGTGTCGGCGCAGCTTGAGGTGGATCAGATGCCGTTCATTCCGGATGTGCAGGCGGCTGAACATATCGATGCCGCCGGACAGCCGGGCATTGTGATCGGCAGCGAATTGCCGCTGACCTATCTGACGGTCGAGGATGATCAATGAACGACCTCATGACCGAAGCCTACCGCGAGGCCTGCGCGCATGCACCGTCGGATGTCGTCGATCTGCTGACGATGGAACTCAATCACGCCGACCTGGAAGCGCCGCTGCGCTTTGTCGATGACCATGCGGATCTCGAAGCCAAGATCGAAACCGGCGAAACGGTGACCTACACCCGCTTCGCCTTCGAGGCCGTGGAGCCGGAAGTGAACGTGGCCGGGCAGCCGGAGTTGTCGATCACCATCGACGGCGCCAGCGCGGAGATCGCGCAGCTGCTCGACGGCCTGTCGGGCAGCCCGGACCCGGTGTCGGTGGTGATGCGTGCCTACCGATCCGATGAGCTGGACGCCCCGGGGCGCCGGCTGCTGCCGGGCGAAATTCGGCATATCTCGATCAATACCACGCAGGTCACGCTGCGCATCGGCTTCGGCGAGATCGCCAACCTGCCTTTCCCGCGCGAGCTTTACACGCCTCGGCGCTTCCCGGGGCTGACGCGATGAGCCACTGGTCCATCAAATACCTCGGCCTGCCGTGGTCGCCGGAATGTGACTGCTGGGGATTCTTCCGCACGGTGCAGCGCGAGCAGTTCGGGCGCGATCTGCCGGCCGTGCCCCAGGCGGATTACCGCCTGGCCGCCAAGTCGGCCGTGTTTGCCAGCCACCCGGAGCGTGCCAACTGGACGGAAATCCCGGCCGCTGAGGCGCAGGAAGGTGACGGCCTGATGATGGTCAAGGGTCACCAGGAAGCGCACGTCGGCATCTGGGTGGATGTCGATGGCGGCCGCGTGTTGCATTGCGACACCCCGCTGGGCGGCATGGCGACGCCGCTGGACCGCCTGGCCGACGAATACACCCAGATCAAGTTCTACCGTTACACAGGTGCCGCATGCCGCTGCTGATCAAGTCGCTCGATCCGTTTGATCCGGCAGCGCGCACGGTCGAGCGCATCCCGAAAAACCGCCGGATCGCGGCCATGGCGCCGAAGACCGACCGGCCGGTGGTGTGCATCTACAACGGCAAGCCGCTGCTGCGCGCCGGCTGGAAGCGCAAGGTCAAGCACGGGGATACCGTGGCCTTCGTGGTCATGCCGCGCGGCAAGCAGTTCGGCCAGATTCTGGCAATGGTGGTGATGGTCGTAATCGCGGTGTATGTCGCGCCGGCTTTGGCTGGCGCAATGAAGCTGGGGACGATGGGCACCGCCCTGCTTACCGCCGGATTGCAGATGGCCGCCTCGCTGCTGCTCAATGCCATCCTGCCGCAGCCAAAACCGCCCACGCCGCAGGCCTTCGCCGAAATGTCGGCGCCGTCGCCCACCTACAACCTGGCGGCGCAGGGCAATGCCGCGCGCCTGGAGCAACCGATCACGGTGCAGTATGGCCGGCACATCGCTTACCTTGATTTCGCTGCGCGCCCGTACCAGGAATACCAGGACAACGAGCAGTACCTCTACCAGTTGTTCGTCGTCGGCCAGGGCGAGTACGACATCGAGGCCATTCGCATCGAGGACACGCCGATTGGCTCGTTCGAAGGTGCGCAGACAGAGATCGTGCCACCCGGCGGCGACGTCACGCTGTTCCCGTCGGCCGTCATTCAGAGCGCCGAAATCGGCGGCGCCGAAATCCTGGGCATGCAGGGGCCGTTCGTTGCCAGCGGTTCCGACGAGCTGGCCACCGCCATCGGCGTCGATCTGGTGTGCCCGAACGGGCTTTACTACAGCAACAACGCCGGCGGGCTGGATAGCCGCAGCGTCACCGTGCGCATCGAGGCGCAGTTGGTCGACGACGAGGGCGAGCCGGTCGGCGCCTGGGCTACGCTGGGCGAGCCGGTGATCACCGGCGCCACCAATACCGCCATTCGCCGCAGCTACCGCTATACCGTCGCCGCCGGCCGCTACCGGGTACGCGTTTCGCGGCTGGATGCCAAAGATACCAGCGCCCGCGCTGCGCATGCCGTGCATTGGGCCGGGCTGCGTGCCTACCTGCCGGACGAGACCGACTACGGCAACATCACGCTGCTGGCCGTCAAGCTCAAGGCCACGGCGCAGATCAGCGAGCAGGCCACGCGCAAGATCAACATCATTTCCACGCGCAAGCTGCCGACCTGGCACCCGACCACCGGCTGGTCGGCACCGGTGGCCACGCGCAACATTGCCTGGGCGCTGGCCGACATCTGTCGCGCCAGCTACGGCGCCAGTCTGGCGGATGACCGCTATGACCTCGCCGGGCTGTATGCCCTGGCCGGCGTCTGGGCTGGCCGTGGCGACACCTTCGACGCCCGCTTCGACGGCAAGATGACCGTGGGTGAAGCCCTGACCATCACGGCCCGCGCCGGCCGCGCCAAGTGGTACCAGCAGTCGGGCAAGGTGCGCTTCTGGCGGGACGCCCCGCAGACGGTGCCGCAGTACATGTTCACGCCGCGCAACATCGTTGCCGGTTCGTTCTCGATGGAATACGCCCCGGCTGTCACCGATACGTCGGACGGCGTGCGGCTGGCCTACTTCGACGAACGCTACTGGCGCGAGCGCGACGCCACCTGCGTGCTGCCCGGGTCGGCCGGCGGCAAGCTGGCCGACGCCAAGGCCTTCGGCATGGTCAATCGTGACCAGGTGGTGCGTGAAGGCATGTACATGGCCGGCGCCAACCGCTGGCGCCGCCGCATCATCAAGCTGGAAACCGAAATGGACGGCTATCTGGTCCGCTTCGGCGATCTGGTCGGCATCGTTCACGATGTGCCCAGGTGGGGCCAGTCGGGCGAGATTGTCGGCTGGGATGCCGGCACGCTGACCGCCGTGCTGTCCGAGCCGCCCGAGTGGGCCGCGAGCGGCAACCACTACGTCCGGCTGGTGCGCGACAACGGCACGCCGACCGGCATCATCCAGGTATCGCCGCACGCCACCGACCCGCACCGCGTCACGCTGCTGACCGACCCCGGCTTTACGCCAGAATGGGAAGGCTACCGCCGCGAGCGGACGCGTTACGCCTTCGGTCCGGCCAATCAGATCGAGCTGCAGGCGCTGCTGACCGCCATCCGCCCCAAGGGCCGCACCACGGTCGAGATCGAGGCCGTGGCGGAAGACATGCGCGTGCACGATGCCGAATCCGCCACCATCCCGGACGATACCGCCGCCGGTTACCCCAGCGTGCCCAGCGCGCCGGTCGTCACCGGGTTGCTGGTGAGCGAGGCCGGCACGCCGACTGCGCCGCAGCAGATCATCACCTGGCAACCGGCCGAGGGCGCCACGCATTATCTGGTGGAATACACCACCGACGACATCAACTGGGTCAAGGCCGGCGACACCACCGGCAGCCGCTGGACGCTCGAAGGCATCCCGCCCGGCCAGTATTTCAACGCCCGCGTTGCCGCCATGGGCCTGCTGCGCGGGCCGTGGGCCTACTACAGCAGCACCAGCGGCGCCACGGTGACGGCGCCCGGCGGCGTGGTCGATCTGCACCTCGATGCGCCTTTCACCGGGCTGGACTGCCGCATTCGCTGGTCACCGGTGCCGCGGGCAGACCGCTACCGCGTGCAGGTCTGGGCGGCCGGCGTGCTGCGCCGCGAGACGACCATCACCGAAACGGCCTACGCCTACAGCATCGCCGATGCCGGCATGGATGGCGGGCCGTGGCGGACGCTGGAATTCCGCGTGCTCCCGCTGGGCGTGGTGGCCGGCGACAGCGAAGCGACGATCAGCGCGACGAATGCGCAGATTGGCCAGCTCAACAACGTGCAGGTCGTCAGCGATGCGCAGGGCGCGCTCTGGTCGTGCTCGCCGCCGCTCGATGTCGATCTGGTCGGCTTCAAGGTCTGGGCCAGCAAAACCAGCGGATTCCCGCTGACGGTCGGCAATCTCAAGTACGACGGCGCCAGCCCGATCCGCCAGTTGCCGCTGGAGCCGAACCGCACCTGGTACGTGCGCTGCGCCGCTTACGATGTGTACGGGGATGACAACCTCAACGTGTCGGGCGAGTTCGTTGTCACCACCGGGGCGGTCGGCGCCAGTCATATCAGCGTCGCCAGCCTCTCGGCCATCGTTGCCAACCTGGGCGAGATCATCGCCGGCAAGATGCGCAGCGCCGACAACACGGTGGATTTTGACCTGGACGCCAAGCGGCTACTGGTGCGCGACCAGAACGCCGACGAGCGCGTCAAGCTGGGCCTGCTGGCGCCAGGCAAGTACGGACTGCAGGTATCCGACCCGGCGACGGGCAAGAGCGTGACCATCACGCCGGGCATCGGCACCATCGTGGCGCAGGGCATGGTGACCATGCCGACCACGCTGAATGCGGACGGCACCTATGAGGTCGAGATCACGCTACCGGCGACGTTCCAGTTTTCCGACCTGACCGTGATTGTGAATGCCGACGACGTGCCGGCCTACAACATCACCGCGTCGTGGTCGTCGCTGACGGTCAGCCCCAACACAATCACCGAGCTGCATGGCCATCTTGTCAGTGGCGCAACCTATCGCGAGCGGGACGGCGACAACGCCGCCGGCCGTCCCAAGTACAAGGCGCACACCGTCAGCAACCTGGCGGCAACGCACAACGTCATCACGTCGACGTACATCGTGACGCGGTGGAACAAGGGCAGCGCGACCAGCGGCAACAAGATCTACCTGCAGGGCTCGAAAAACATGCAGGTCTATGACCGCACCGCGAATGCCACCAAGAACCTGATCGAGATCGGCTGGCCGATCGTCATCGCCTACACCGTGATCGCACGGAACTACACCCCGTAAGAAAGGACCGCACCATGACCGACCCATTCCGTCACAACTCTCCCGGCCTCGAATCCCCGGCCATTGCCCTGACGGCCATCACCCCGAACGACGCCGAGAACCAGCCGCGCGTGCTGCGTGCGATCTACGTCGGACAGGGCGGCAATCTGGTGGTGCAGGACACCGAAGGCAACATTGTCACTTTCCGCAACCTGGTTTCGGGCGCCACCGTCGGCCCGTTCCGCGTTGCGCGGGTGATGACTGCCAGCACCGCCGGTCACCTGGTCGGCTACGTCTGAGCGCGACCATGCTTTCGCTCTCTCTCGGTTTCACTTTTCGCCTTGCCGGATCGCGCATCAATGGCGTGGCCTACGTCTTCCTCCAAGACGACGACGGCCAGACCATCACCGCCGACGGCGACCCCATCATCCTATTCGTGGAGTAATCCTCATGCCGACCATTCAAGAGCTATACGACAACCCGGACCGCCGGCTCACTCACCTCAAGGGCACAGAGCTGATGCTGGTGGCTGACGGTGGCTTGACCAAAGTCATCCAGGCGCAGCACATTCACGCGCTCAACACGGCGGATATCGGCATTCCCGGAACCGCCGGCTTCGGCGTGGCGCCGTGCCCGATTGTGCCGGCCGGCTACACCCCGCTGCCCGGCTACACCGACCCGGCCAGCGACAACTACGGCAATTACGCCTACTCAGATGGCTCGATCATGTGCTGGATTCCGGCGTTTTATTACCGGATCGGCCACGCCAGCAACCCGACGTTTGCCGCGCACGGCGTGGACTCGGTGGATATCAAGCCGGTTTCCGCCTTTGAAAACCAGACCGTCGCCAACGCCCAGGGCTACGCACTGCACCGCGCCTTCATCGATGGCGGCGGCGTGCAAACCGGGTTCTTCTTCGACAAGTACATGGTGTCGAATAACGGCGGGATCGCCTCCAGCATCCGCAACGGCAACGCCATCAGCTTCCATGCGGATCACAATCCGGCCAGCGGGCTGAACGGCGCCCCGGCCAACATCTACGCCTCGGCGATCCTTGCCGCCAAGACGCGCGGCGCGGCGTTTCATTGTGCGAGCATCTACCAGTACGGCGCGCTGGCGCTGCTGTCGCTGGCGCACGGGCAGGCCGCAACGTCGGCGACGTGGTGCGCCTGGTACGACGCCGCTGGCGTGACCAATTTTCCCAAGGGCTGCAACAACAACGCCCTTCGGGACATTAACGACACCAGCGTGCTCTACGTCTCAGACGGCTACAGCAACTGTGGAAAGACCGGTAGCGGAACGCCGTTTGCCAAGACGACGCACAACGGCCAAGCCTCCGGTATTGCGGACCTCAACGGCTTGATGTGGGAAGTGGCCATCGGCGTCACCTGTATCGCCGCGAGCAAAACCGTCACCGGTGCCACGCAGGCCAACCCGGTTGCTGTCACCGTCGCCGCGCACGGCTACACGACCGGCGACGAGATCCAGCTCACCGGCATTGGCGGCATGACGCAGATCAACGACCGGATTTTCACGATCACCGTGGTCGACGCCAACACCTTTACGCTCAACGGCGCGGACGGTACCGGCTTCTCGGCTTATACCTCGGGCGGATCGGCAACCAAGGGCGCGTTCCACGGCGCCAAGCAATCGACCGCAATGCGCAACTTCACCAGCGGCAACACGCTGGCGACGGACCACTGGGGCGCAACCGGCGTTGCTGCGATGATGGAGCCGCTGGGCTTCAGCCCGCTGCGGACCGACTACCCGAACAACGGTGTCAGCCGTCGTGTCGGCGATGGCTCGCAACAAGTGCTGGATGCGGCCACAACCGGCGCTGGCTGGCGGCGCACCGCCAAGGGGCTGCCGCGTGTCTCAGCCATGGGCGCTAGCGGGACGAATCGGTTCGGGCAGGATCACTGCTATCAGTACATCCGCAACGAACTGGCTCTGTTTGTTTCGGCGGTCTGGGGCAGTGGCTCGGTTGCCGGCGTCTGGGCGCGCGACTGGATCAGCACGCGTGGCGGTTCGAACTTCAATGCCGGCTGCCGCGCCGCCTCGTATCTCTGAGCCCCAGAGCGATAGCGACAGGGGCGGACGATGGCACTGCACAGCGAGGCACAACTGGACCGGCGGTTCGTGGAGATGGTGAGGCTGCTCAATACCTACCTCAACCATTTCCCGAAGCACGAAAAGTACGGCCTCGCGCTGGAAATACGCCGCGCGGCCTACTCGCTGTACGCGCTGATCATCGAGGCCCAGAAGCGCTATCACAAGAAAACCACGCTGACGAACATGGACATTGCCCACGAGCAACTGCGCATGTTCGTCCGCCTGGCCAACGAACTCGGTTATTTCGAGTTCAAGGACGGGGTGAATGAAGCGGGCGCGGCTACGGCCGTGCGCCGCTACACCGCCTTGTCCGCCCGGGTCGACGAGATCGGGCGAATGATCGGCGGCTGGATGCAGGCCGACCGGGAAAAGCAGCAACGGGAGGCATCTTGATATGGCTCTGATTGTTTCGGCGAACTGGGACAATGGCTCGAATGCCGGCGTCTGGGCGCGCAACTGGAACAACACGCGTGGCAATTCGAACTTCAATGCCGGCTGCCGCGCCGACTCCGCGCTACCTCGCAGCCGTCACTGGCATGGTGGAGCAGAGGGAGATGCCTTCCGGCCTTGGGCGAAATCGTTGTGCCGCCCGCTTTTTGGTAGGCGGGCTTGCCCGTTCGACGACCAGCGGGGCGGATCATGAAGCGCTACGGCAATCTTTACGACGTCTGCTTTACCAGAGAGGCGCTGCACGCCGCCTATCTGGACGCCCGCAAGAACAAGCGCGCCTCGAATAGCTGCTACGCCTTTGAAAAGCGCCTGGGTAGCAACCTTGACGCACTGCATGCTGAGCTGGCGGATGGCAGCTACCGCATTGCGCCTTACAACGCCTTTGAGGTATTCGAGCCGAAGCGCCGGCTGATTCATGCGCCAGCCTTCCGCGACCGCGTGGTGCAGCACGCGATCTACCGGGTGATCCAGCCGATTTTCGACGCAACTTTCATCCCGCAGTCGTTCGCTTGCCGGCCGGGCAAAGGGACGCACGCAGCCTCGGACTACGTGCAGCGAGCGCTGCAGCGTGTGCCGCGTGACAGCTACGTGCTGCAGCTTGACATCCGCAAGTTTTACCACCACATCAACCGCAGCATTCTGCGCGGACTGGTTGAGCGCCGGATCAAGGATCACCGCCTGGTGGACCTGATGATGCGCTTTGCCGACCACGAAGATGAGGCGGGCGTGCCAATCGGCAACCTGCTCAGCCAGCTTTACGCACTGATCTACCTCAATGCGCTGGACCATTTCATCAAGCGCGACCTCGGCGCCCGGTATTACGCGCGCTACGTCGATGACTTTGTGCTGATCGGCCTGAGCCGCGACCAGGCGCTGCGCTGCCGCCGGCGGATTGTTGAGTTTCTTGGCGGCCGTCTGCGGCTTGAACTCTCCAAAAGCAGCATTCACCGTGTTTCGCGCGGCGTGAATTTCGTGGGCTACCGAACGTGGGCGACGCGCCGGCTTGTCCGAAGGTTCTCCCTTTTTCGTTTTCGCCGGGCGGCCAGAATGGGCCATGCCGCCAGCGTTGTTTCCAGCCTCGGCCATGCTCGCAGAACCGCTTCCCTGCGCCACATGTGCCAATACCTAAAGGAGCACCACCATGATTTACCAGTACCAGCAAGCTACCGACGCATTTACGACGCACCGCCTGGTCGTGCCGGACGGCTCGACCGAGCTGGCGACCATCGAGGACGTGACCTATGTGCACGTACCTGACGGCGCCGACCTGCCGGCCGAGCAGCCGGCCGAGATCGCAGCCAGCATCCAGCCGGTGACGCTGACCGCCGACCTGCGCCGCGCCATCGAGGACGCCAGCCCGCACGTCGCGCTGATCCGCGCCCGCGTGGCGGAAAAAATCGCCGAGCAATACAGCATCGGCGATGAAATCAAGCTGCTGCGCACCGCGCCCAGTGCCGAGTTCGAGCTTTACAACGCCTTCGTCGAGGACTGCCGAGCCTGGGGCCGCGCGCAGAAGGCGCAGCTGGGGCTGCGGTAATGGACTGCGATTTCTGGTTATTCCTGCTCGGCTTCTTCGTCTGCGCCGTCGGCGTGTTGTTTGCGCTGATGTTCGATGTCGGCATGGCGCGACTGGAGCGCGTGTGGCGCTGGTTGTTCGGGAGCGGGCGAGATGATTGAAAAGATCGCGGAAATCTGGTGGCGCCTGACCGACTCTGTTCTGCTGTTCGCCTTCGGCTTGATCCTCGGCTGGGCGCAGAGCATGGTGGCGAAAGAAAAGGACAAGGGCGTGATTATTGGCCGGGCGGTATGTGTCGGCGCGCTCACGATGGCCGCCGGGACGGTGCTGATCTGGGAGCCCGATCTGTCACTGACCGGTCTATTCGGCGTGGCTGGACTGCTTGGCAGTCTCGGCACGGTTGGCCTTGAGCGACTGCTAATGCGGCTCGCGAATGCTCGCAGCGGAGAAACGTCATGAGCGCCGAAACGTTTGTCGTGATTCTGGGGCTGGTCATCGCCGTCTGCGGTGCCAGCCTGACAACCCGCTGCCGTCACCAGCGCCGGGCGGGGAAACTGCCGGAGGATATTCAATGAGCGCCGAACCGAAGTGGATGACCGAAGCGCGCAAGCACATCGACCTGGCCGAGATCCCGGGGCCGAAGCATCACCCGGAGATTCTTCGCTGGCTCAAGAAGCTGCAGGCGTGGTGGTCGGAAGATGAAACGCCGTGGTGCGGCACGTTTGTGGCGCACTGCATGCAGGAAGCCGATCTGCCGATCCCGAAGTTCTGGATGCGCGCGAAGGCCTGGGCGGAGTGGGGTACGCGCCTGTCGTCGCCGGTGCCGGGCTGCGTGGTGGTCTTCGAGCGCAAGGGCGGCGGCCATGTGGGCTTTGTCGTCGGCCGGACCAGCAGCAACTTGCTGATGGTGCTCGGCGGCAACCAGGGCAACCGCGTCAGCATCGCGCCTTTCGAGAGCAGCCGGGTCATCGGCTACTTCTGGCCGGCGAGCGTGCCGCTGCCGCTGGACCGCACCGTGCCGCTGATGACGGCGACCGGGCCAGTCAGCACGAACGAGGCCTGACCATGAATCCGTTGAACCTGATCCCGGACAAGTACCTGCTGCTGGTGAAGCTGGGCGCGATCGCGCTGGCCGTGGTGCTGGCGCTGGTGTGGTGGAACAGCCACAACCGGACGCAGCAGCGGATTGGCTATGACCGGGCTATCGGCGAGGTCCGGACGGCGCAGGAAAGGGCCGCGGCCGCTCAGCGTGTACGCGAAGCCGGCAATTTCAGAAAACAGGAAAGGGCAATCGATGAACGATCCGAAACCGAAAGGCAGCTTGCTGCTGCCCGCGCTGCTGCTCGCGCTGCTGACGAGCGCCTGCGCAACACCCGTGCCGATTTCGACCGGCGCCTCGATGCTGCTACCCGCGAAACCGCCCTTGCTGCAGCCAGAACCGCAGCAGAGCTACTGGGAGAATGCGGAGAAAGATATCGAGCGGTGGCATTTGCGGCTGATGGACACCTTGCCGACGCTCGACTCTGCCGGGCTGCCTGGCCGGAGTGAATGATGGGCACCGTCACCGACCTGGAAGAATGGCGCCGGACGCATGGGCCGGCGGTGCGGTGCGTTGCCGCGATGCAGCGTTGCTGGTGGAAGTGGGCGGCGTTGCCGTGGGAGATAATGGGGAGGTGGTGGCGGTGAGGTTCGATGAGGCGGTGACGGCCGCAAAACAGGACGAAAACAAGGAGGTTGCCGCCCTTGTTTTGCGCGACAAGGCCCTGCAATCTGTCATTGCATGCTGGCCTATGGTGCATCGGTCGGTGCCTGCTGACGACGTTCCGCCGTCGCTTTCTCTGGATCAGCTTTGGTCGCTGGTGCAGTTCGACGAGCGGGAGGTGGTCGAGCTTTCCGGGGCTGCCGCCGGCTTGGCGCTGGCGGCGCTGCGGCGAGCGAAGGGCAACCGGCTGATTTATCCGGATGGGTCGGTCAACCAGACTGCGAAGGTGGTTTTGCAGGCGTTGATCAAGAAGGCGGTTTCTTAACTTTTTGGAGGTGAATCATGGCAACGAAGAAGGCACGGCCGTTGTTTGGCAAGGGTTCGCGCGGTCCGCGCGGTCGGACGGCAACCACGGGGCAGGCGATGCAGCGCGCTGGCGCCGGCATCATGAGCCGGCAACAGGCCAGCAACCTGGCCCGGCGTAAGTCGGTGGGTGGCGCCGGGGGCTGAGAATGTCCAGGGCGGCACCGAAAAAGCCGAAGAAGCGGCCGCCCACCGGGCGGCTTCTTTTTGAGCCGATCAAGGCGCAGAGCCGTTTTGCGCGGTCGGTGATCGTGGCTTTCTCTGGCGGGAAAGATTCGGTGGTGACGCTGGATCTGTGCTGCCGGTATTTCGACGAGGTGCATGTGTTCTTCATGTACCAGGTGCCGGGGCTGTCGTTCCAGGAAGCGGCGATCCGCTGGGCGGAGAACCGCTACGGCATCGAGGTGATGCGCTTGCCGCACTTCGAGCTTTCCGACTGGTTCCGGCTTGGGGTGTTCCGGCATGAGGACTGGGCTGTGCCGCCGGTGGGCATCCAGGACATTTACGCTTATGTGCGGCAGCAGACCGGGGCGCATTTCATCGCGGCGGGCGAGCGGATTGCGGATTCGATCTGGCGGCGGGCGATGATGAAGCATTCCGGCCATCTCGATGTGAAGCGCGGCCGGTTTTACCCGCTGATGTACTTCCGCCAGCCGGACGTGATGGCCTACATCAAGCAGCGCGATTTGAAGGTGAGCCCGGAATCCCGCTTTCTCGGGCATTCGTTCCGGTCGCTGCAGGGCGACGACATGTTTTTGCTGCGCCGGCACTACCCGGCGGATTACGAGAAGGTGGCGCGCTGGTTCCCGTTTGTTGGGGCCGGGGTGCGGCAGTTCGAGATGGAGATGGAGGAAAACGGCCGTGAGTTCTGAGAACCTGACGAAGTACCAGCGGTTTGAGATGGTGCGGGTGTGGCGGCATGAGATTTTTCCGCACCCCGACAACCCGCGCACGATCGGAAAGAAGCAGCAGCAGCGCCTGCGCGGCAAGCTGAAGGATGTCGGCCTGCTGCAGCCGCTGATCTGGAACCGACGCACGGCCTACCTGGTGGGCGGGCACCAGCGGCTGGAAAATCTCGACCGGCTGGAGAAGTACAACCCGCTGACGCGGGAGAACGATTACCAGTTGGACGTTTCGGCGTGCGAGCTTACCGACGTTCAGGAACGGGAGATGCTGGTTTTCCTGAACAACCCGAGCGCGGGCGGGTCGTTCGACCTTGACCTGCTGGCCGACCTGAACCTTTCAGCCGGCATCGACTTCGCCGGCATGGGCTTCGACCAGATCGACGTCGACCTGATGTTCGACGGCGACGCGCGCTTTTCGCACCTGTTCGAGGATGACGACGAGGTGGCGGCAAGCAAGGAGAAGCTGGCGGAGGTGAAGGCGGCGCGCGAGGCCGGTGCGGAGCGCATGCAGGAGGCGAACAGCGCGGAGTTTTACTTCACGGTGGTCTGCCGCGATGCGGCGGAGCGGGCGGAGTGCATGCGTCGGCTGGGCGCGCCGGTGCATGAGCAGTTCGTGAGCGGCGATGCGGTGCTGGGGGCTACAGACGGTTAAGTCGGCGACATTGATGTCGTCGAGATGCGAAAAAGCCCGCCGGAGCGGGCTTTTTTCATCCTTTCTGCACCAGCCTACAACGTGGGCAGGTGGCTGCTTCGTCCAGCCAGTCCGGCCCCGGCGGGTGTCCGCAGCGGGCGCAGTAGGTGGGCGGCGGCGCATCGAGGTTGTGCACGCCGGGCGGCAGGTAGTAGATCCCGGCGTCGTCGGTCTGGTAGAGATTGAGCTTGCCCTTGTGCGCTGCCGGCCAGACGTGGCGGGGGTTGGCGACGTGCCAGCCGAAAAAGCCGGCATCCCAGTCCTCTGCTGCCAGGCAGGCGGCTTCGGCCTCGTGGCGCAACCAGGGGTGCACGTCGACAAGATCAACGACGCAGACCTGGCGCTGGGTGGGCAGCAGGCTTTCGCTGCCGTCCTCCCGGTCAATGATGCAGGGCTTGCCGCTGGCGACAATGAGCAGCGGCCCCCGGTAGTCAGTGCGCCAGCTGCGCACCTCGATGGGTTTCCAGCCTTCGGCGATGTGGTTGGCCCAGGGCTGGCGAACGGCGAGTGTTTTCAACGGACTCTCCTGAGTTTCGGCCAGACGGCGATCTTGCAGATGCCGTAAGTGGCCATGGCGGTTTCGAGGGCTGCCAGGCTGTTGCTGGCCAGGGCACTGTATTCGCGCCGCTCGCCTGTTTCCAGGGTGACGCGCACGGAAAATTCTTGCAGCGGGGCGCGGGTTGGCGCCCCGCCGTGGTGGGCGGGGGCCGTGATCATAGCGATCAGGCGGCAATGAGGTGACGGCGGCTGCGGCGCAGGGCGTGCAGCATGGCGGCACGGGCTTCCGGCGCGGGGTCGCGCTGGTAGGCGTCATAGACCTGGCCGAGAGTGGCGCTGCCGGCGTCGTATGGCAGGCCGGTACGATAGCACCAGCTCTTGATGCCGTATTCGCAGGCGCCGATGGCGCGGGCGTCGGCGATGCTGACAACGATGCCGGTACCGGCCTTTTCGATGAGCGAGGCCAGATCGGCGGTGCGCAGGGTGGCATCCCATTCGGCGGCGCGCTGCTTGCGCTTGAGGCCTGCCAGCGCCTGGCTGGCGTCGGTGCCGTGGTAACTGAGGCCAGCGGCGCGGGCGATGACACCGCGCTGTGCGGTGACAGTGGTGCCCCGGCCCTGCACGAGCCATGCGGCGGCGTGCAGTTCGACGCCAGCCGGCGCGCCTTCGAGGGGCGAGGCGTCGATGGTCATCATGCCGTCGACGTCGGCGAGGCCTCGGCGGGCGACACGCACGCGCCAGTCTGCCGGCACGGTGATCGTGGTGTCCTGGTAGCGGGTGCTGTAGCGGGCGCCCTTCTGCGCCCACTCGTGGCGCTCGGCCTGCTTGATGCCGACGGCGGCAGGGTCGCGGGTGAGCGTGACGGCCAGCTCGCCGTGGGCGGCTTCGCGGTAGATGCTGCGGTATTCGGCGATGGCGGCTTCGCGGCGCATGGCGTCGAGCCGCTGGGCCGGGGTGCCGGCGGGCAGGCGTACCGGGGTGCGGCCGGTGCGATGGCCAGGGGTGCCGCGTTGCGGGTCGCGCAGCTTGACGCCTTTGCCGGCGGGCTGAAAATAGTCGTTCCAGCGGCGCGCGGTGACGTCGACCGGGCAGTAGCCCAGACGGCGATGCAGACGGCTGTAGCGGCGGGCCTGGTCGGCTGCGGTCTTGAGGTCGGCAGTGACGGCGATCAGGTCGTCAGCGAGGGTCTGCTTGAGGCCGGCAGCCTTGAGTGCGGCGCGGGCGGCAACCTTGGTTGCGGGGCGACTGGCAACGGCCAGCTTGATCAGGGTGATGCGGTCGGTCATGGCTATCTCCATGCGCCTGCCAGGTGGCCTGGTGGCGTCTTTGGTGATTTCCGGGAGGCCGTCCCGGTGCGGTGTGATAATAGTATGATGCAGGTAACCACCTGTCAAGCGTTTTTTTACAACTCAACAAATTCCCAGCATGAGCACATACCGACATGGAGATCGCCGAGGGCATGCAGCTCGCGCACGGTTGACCCGAGACGGTCATCATCGATGGTGCTGGCCAGGCGCGCGATGCCCTCGCCGTCGTCGTAATCGGGCAGGGCATCGCGCAAGTAAACCAGGCCGACGATCTTGCCGCCGGTGACAGCGGCCAGGGCATGGCCGCCGCCTTTGTATTTGTCGGCGAGGGTATCGGGGATGGGGAAGACGTTCATGGGTTATTCCCCCGGCAGCAGCGGCGGCGGGTTCTTGATCAGCGCCAGGGCGAGTTCCAGGGCTTCGCTGGCGCTTTTGCCGCTGGCACGGGACCAGAAGCGCCGGCCAATTTCGGCGACGGCGACGCAGCCGGCGGTATCGAGGGCGCGCAGCTTCTTGACCAGGGCGGGGCCGTCGATTTCCCACTTTTCGGCCAGGCCTTCCATGCTGCAGGCGTCGTCGACGCTGGCCCAGAGGAATTTAGTGGCGATGGCGTCGCCCATGCCGGTGAACATGCCGTTCATGACGTCCATGCAGGCCAGCCATTCGTTTTTGCTGAGGTCAGGACAGTGATCGGCGACGATCTGGCGGTAACGCTCAACGATGACGGCGATGCGGCCGGAGAGGGATTCGCCGGCATCCTTGTCGAGGTCGAGGGCTTCGACGATAGGGGCGGCGAGATGGATGGTGCTGCGTTGGGCTTTGGTTGACATGGTGCCTCCGTGGTTGATGATTTCGGTAATACTACCATCACACCACGGTAATTAGTCAATCAAAACCGGATCAAGAATTTTCGATTTTCACCGCCGTCCCTGACGCCACAAGGAACAGCATGCTTTTCCCGTCGCCGGAAAACTCGCTGTAATCGAGGTTGACCGCAATGACGGCGTTGGCGCCGCGGGACAAGGCTTCTTCCTTGAGTTCGCGCAGGCAGGTTTCGCGGGCGTCCCGAAGCACTTTTTGCGTGGCATCGCTGCGCCCGCCGAAGACATCGCGGACGGCGGCGAAGAAGTCGCGGAACAGGTTCATGCCGAAGACGCATTCGGCGGTGACGATGCCGAGCTGGTGGGTGACCCGGTAGCCATCGACTGTTGGCGCGGTGGTGATGATGATTTCAGCCAGTCGCCGCTGGCGGTCCGCTTCTTCTTCCTCCGGGGATAATGCTGGCCCGGCTTCGCCTTCAGGGTCGGTGATTTCTTCCACGCCGAAACTGATATCCAGCTTTCCCGGATTGAGCGTGATGGTCGCTCGCTTTTCGTTACGCACAATGAGCGCTGGCGTCCCGGGTTGCAGCCCTGCCAGAGCCATGCTGAGCGATTCTGGCGAGGTGGTTGGGTATCCTCCAACTTCCAAAAGGTAGTCACCGGGCAAGATGCCTGCTGCTGCGGCAGCGCCTTCCGGTCGAACGATGCTGATCTTGATTGCGAGGCGATTGGTCGGCATTTGGCCCCCTTATTATTTCTGCGCAGCTACTGGATAGTGTTAGCGGAGGTGATTATGAAACCTGAAGATATCGGGGCAGCCATTTTTGCGCTTGGCGCGTTCATCCAGTTACGACTTGACCAGGGGCAGAGGGATGATGATCTGCTGATGTTCATCGACGCCTATTTCAACCTGCAGGCGCATCAAGCGGGTCGGGAACCCCTCGATTATCGCGAGCTACGATCTCGAACAGTAGTTGCTTCGCCAGACCTTCTGCGTGCGAGAGAGACAGTGTGGCCCGCTTGGTTGCCCGACTGTGAAAAACTTCGCATTCATTTGTCGGTAGAACGCGGTATTGGCCGGTGTAGCGGCGACCTTGATGCTCGATTGTGATCGTGGATAGCGGCGGAATACTCACTTCCCATCTCCTTTGATGATTTCAGCGATGGCAGCGACCTTGTAAAGGTCGCGCTGATCAAGCGACTCAAGCATCAATCGTGTCTTGGTCTGATCCGGGGTTTCTGACCTGATTTCCAGCGCCACGCCCTCCGCCTTTGCAAATATTTCACAGACGTTAACGCCTAGGACATTGGCAATTCGAACGAGCACAGGAATGCTCGGGTAGTTGCCGCCCGCCTCGTAGTTGCAGATTGAGCTGCGATCAACCCCAACCAGCTTCGCCAGCGCCGACTGCTTCAACCCTTTGGCTTCGCGAAGTTGCTCAATTGCTTTGCCTAGGTTCATTTGTTGCGAATTACACAACAAAAACACAACCAGTTGACAAACGTTTTGCAAAACACAACAATTAGGCATCTGTTTTGTGAGGCACAACAAATGACCGAGATTAAGAAGGCACGAAAACTCAAAGGGCTGACGGTGTACGACCTGGCCAAGAGTGTTGGCGTGACACCGGGATCTATCTCTCGCATTGAGCGCGGGCTGGTTGGCATTAGCCCGGCCAAGGCGAAAAAGATGGCCGAGGCGCTTGGCCTGTCGGTTGAGCAGGTTTTGTTCCCTGAGGAGAAAGCAGCATGAGCAAGGTGATTTCTATTGGACTGGCGTTCGGCGGCGTGGTGTTGCCGATTGTCGACGGTGAGGATGGCTATCAGCGTGTTCCGCTGAAGCCGATTTGCGATGTGATCGGCTTGAAGTGGGAGAACCAAAGAATGAAGGTTCAGGGTGGCTATTTGGCCCGCCGACTTGGTATCTGCACCCCCCTTATGGGGGGCGCAGGTCAGGATCGTGAAATGGTCGCGATTCGCGTTGACCGGGTGGCTTCCTTTCTCTCCACGATCAACCCTGACCGTGTTCGAGCAAACGGCAATGTGGATGCCGCCGACTGGCTGGAAGCCAAGCATCAGGAATGGGATGACGTTCTGCACCAGTACGAACTAGCCAAGGGTGACATGTTCCGCGAGAAGGCTTCGCGTAATACCGCCATCCGCACCTTCCTTGCTGTTGCGAAGGAAAAGCGCGTCGCGCCTGACCTCGAAGATCGCAAGGCGCTCAGCGTGATCCTGAAGGGCTTGGCTGGCGATCTGAACATCCCCTATCAGCTTGAGTTGAACGGCACGGAATAGGGTTTTGCCCCTCCCTGGGTGCGAACCGGCGAGGGGCGATGGTTGAGATGGGATCAACCGGTTGCTGGTTCGCTTTGTCAGCGTCGCCAGTTTCCCTCGGTCCCTTCTCGCTGGCTAGTGAGTGATGGGAGCTGGTTCACATGAACGTTCTGGATGCTGCGTACCGCGTAGCGCATGATTTCCCCGACCGGGGTGCGGTTGGCCTGGCGGCCCGCCTGGACAAACATCCGGGCACCTTCCTCAATGAGCTGTCGCCGGGATGCGAAACCGCCAAGCTGGGGCTGGGCACCGCCGTGGCGATGTCGCTGGCGACCGGCGACCCGCGCATCCTGCACGCCTTTGCCGACGCGCTCGGCTTCGTGGCAATCCGCCGCCCTTCGCCCTCCGATGAGGCCAGCGACCAGGCGCTGCTCGATCTCTTCCTTTCCCGCGATACCCAGGTGGGCCGCTTTGCCAACGTGGTTCAGCAGGCGCTGGCCGATGGCCGCGTGACGCCCGCCGAAATGAACGAAATCTGCCGCGAGGCTTACCGGGCGGTGCAGACGATTCTGGACATTCGCGCCCGACTGGCAGGGCTGGTCGATGAGTGACTGGCTGAAGGCCTTCGTTCTGATGTTCTTTTTTCTGGGCATCTGCGCAGCCCTTGATGCGCAGGCTTTTGAGGAGTTGCGAGATGGGAACGAGCAACCGGTGTTTGACGCTCAAAGAGGAGCGTTTGCTGCGTCAGGTGATGGGGCGGCGGAAGGATGCGGCGCGGGACTTTGCTGTGTTTCGGGCGCTGCTGACGACGGGCATGCGGATCAGCGAATTTTTGTCGCTGACGGTGGCCGAGGTGAAGGCGGCGCTGTCGATCGAGCGCTTGCTGGTGCCGGCGAGCCGCCGGAAGGGCGAGGCGTGCGATTTGTTTGTGTATTTGCGTGGCGAGGCCCGGGAGGCTTTTGCGGATTTGTTGCGCCTGGCGGGCGCTGAAGGTCCGCTGGTCCCGGGGCGCGACGGCCAGCCGCTGACGCCCAGGGCGTTCCAGTTGCGCTTGAAGCACTGGGCGCGTGAAGCCGGGGTGGATGATCGCCTTAGCCCGCACTGGCTGCGTCACACCTTCGGCGCCGAGTTCTGCCGCATGAGTACGGCGAGCCCGACCGAAACCTGCATCCGCCTGGCCAGCCTGCTGGGCCACGCCGACCCGCGTACTTGCGGCCATTACCTGACGATGAGCCGCGACGACGACCCCGGCCTGGCCGTGGAAACCGCCTGGCGCTGCCGCAAGCGCATCACCAAGGCCCAGGCCCGCCGGGCGTTTGAGTTGAGGGCTGCGTGATGAAGGCGAAAAAGGAAACCCCTCGTTTTGTTCCAGAAAAGCACTACCGCCTTTCGTCAAAGATTGGCGACACCGAGTTCGAACATACGCATTGGAGAAAAAACGACGAAGAAAAGCTGACTTCACTTCTTTCTGTTGATGTGTATATCGGCATCACCAAGGATGCTGGAACTCAGAGAGCGTCATTTTCTCTCTGGGATGTCACGCCAGCGCAATTGCGCGACTTGTCCGTCTGTATGGCGGCGGCGGCAGCGGACCTTGAGGCGCATATCCAGCAGGTCGAGCAACAGGAAGGCGGTGTGAAATGCTGACATCGACTTCCGGCCTTTACCCCGTGACCCCGGCGCAGATGGCCAGCCTCAGCGCTGAATTGGTGGCGCTGGGCGATTCGCTTGAGGCCAAGGACAGCCCGTCGTGGATGGGCCACTTCCTGGCGAAGGCCGACCGGCTGATTTCCCTTTCGATGGAGGAATTTCATCGTGCGTAAGACCTGCAAGCGCCGGCATTACAAGGCCGCTGCGCCGACGATGGTGGCGTATCTGCTCAACCCCGAGGTGAGCACTCAGGAGCGCATGGCGGTGGTGGCGCTCCGTCAGGGCTTTGCGACGACGAGTCATTTCAACGTGCTGGCGGATTGCCGCGGCATGCTGGCGCTGGCTGCTGCCGAGAAGAACGACCGCGAGACGCTGGCGGTGTGCGAGCTGGGCCTGGTGGCACTGCAGAACCTGAAGGACCGTTACCTGGAGAAGCAGCGCATCGGCGCCACGGGCGACGAGCTGCAGGCGCTGCAGTTGCTGGTCGATCAATCCGAGGATTTCTGGAAGCGCCAGCCGGGCGCCTTGTTCGTCAGCGCCGAGGCGGCGCTTTCGAAGGCGCGGGCGGCGTATCGGGAGGCTGCGTGATGTCTTCCTTAGCGATTTTCGTTGATCAGATCATGCGCCCTTCGTTCCTGCCGAACTACGAGGCGCCAGCGCGCCGCCCGGCGCAGCCAGTGGCTGAGGAAAAGCTCCGCCAGGCGCTGGCCTGTCTGAAGGCCGCCGGTAAGCCGGTGTCGTCGCGCTGGGTGATGGATTACACGGGTTACACCAAACAGTCGGTTTGCCATCTGCTCTACAAGTTGGAGCAGGAAGAAGAGGTGGTGAAGATCCAGCCGCTGGGCGAGAAGCTGCACGGCAAGGCTTTTACTTTGTGGGAGTTGAGGTGATGGACGAACTTGAGATGGCGCAGATCAATATCCGGCGCCTGGAAAATGAATTGCGGGCGGCGCAGAAGTCGCTTTGGGATCAGTTTTTTATGGCGGCGTTGAAGGCGTGCGTTATCGAATGGGGTGGCGCCGGCGTGGCTGAGGCTGCATTGATCGCCGACGAGGCGCTGCGGGTTCGCAACGAGCGGGCGGGGAAGGCAGTATGAACCAGGCCATCTACCCCCACGACTTCGCTGCGAAGCTGGTCAAGCGAGCCGGCGAGAAGTACCGGCCGAGCAATGGCACCGAAGGGCAATTGTTCCTGGATGCCTTCTGCCGCCGCTGCCAGCGCGATGCCGCCATGCGCACAGGCGTCGGCAGCCCCAACGACGCCCAGCGCTGTGACCTCATCGGCATGACCATGCTGCACGAAGTCACCGACCCGGAATACCCGCAGGCCTGGTAATACGGCAGCGACGGACAACCCTGCTGCGCCGCCTTCATCCCTGTCGGCGAACCGATCCCGACGCCGCGCTGCACGAAAACACTGGAGCTTTTTTGATGAACGCCCGCCAACTCATGCTCGACCTCAACGGCAAGCTGATCGTCGATCTGTTCGCCGGCGGCGGCGGGATGTCGCTCGCCTTCGAGCGCGCATTCGGCCGGTCACCGGACATCGCCGTCAATCACAACGACGACGCGCTTTCCATGCACCGCATCAACCACCCGCAGACCCGCCATTTCGTTGCCGACGTCTTCGAAGTCTGCCCGCGCACGGTCACCCAGGGCCGCCCGGTGGGCTGGCTGCACGGTTCGCCGGATTGCACGCACCACAGCCAGGCCGCTGGCGGTCAGCCACGCAGCAAGAAGATTCGCGGTCTTGGCTGGGTGCTGCCGCGCTGGGCCGGGCAAGTTCGCCCGGAGGTGATCAGCATGGAGAACGTGAAACAGATGCTGAAGTGGGGACCGCTGGTTGCCAAGCGCGACCCGGCCACCGGCCGCTGCCTGAAGCGCGTGGTCGACGCCAAAGGGAAAACCACTTGGGCCGTCGCCGACAAGGGCGAGCGCGTGCCGGTACAGGATCAGTACCTGGTGCCGGACAAGAAGCGCGAGGGACAGACCTGGCGCCGGTTCGTTGCCACCTTCGAGGCGCTGGGCTACCGCTGGGACTACCGCGTCCGCTGCGCTGCCGATGCCGGCGGCCACACGACGCGCACCCGACTGTTCTTCATCGCTCGCCGCGACGGCCACCCGATTACCTTCCCCGAGCCGAAGTTTTTCAAGGCGCCGAAGAAGGGGCAGAAGCGCTGGAAGCCGGCCGCCGACTGCATCGACTTCTCGCTGCCCTGCCGCTCGATCTTCGAGCGCGAGCGCCCGCTGGCCGAGGCGACGATGAAGCGGATCGCAACGGGGATTCGGAAGTTCGTGCTCGACAACCCGAAGCCGTTCATCGTGAACAACATGACGAATAACGTCCCGCGTCCGGTCGATGAGCCGATGCAGGCTATTTGCACTGGCGGACACAAGATTCTCGTTGCGCCGGTGATTGCCAAGTTTCGCGGCGACAGCCCGGGCAATGCGATCGATGAACCGATGCCGACCATTACCAGCGGCGGCGGCGCAGCGCGCCCGGCCGGAGCGCCGCACGCGCTCGGCCTGATTGCGCCAACGCTGGTTCAAACCGGCTACGGCGAGCGCGAAGGCCAGGCGCCGCGCGTCATGGACATCGAGCAGCCGCTGGGCACCGTCGTCGGCACCGGCAAGCATGCCGTGGCTGCGGCGTACCTAATGCAGGCGAATGACGGTTTCTGCGCGACGGTTGGCCGGGGTCTTTCTGAGCCGATGACGACCGTCACCAACAGCGGCAGCCAGCAGCAGCTGGTTTCTGCACACCTGATGACGCTCCGGAAAAACTGCGTCGGTGTTGGCGCGGATGAACCATTGCCAACGATCACCGCCAGTGCAGAGCACCACGGCCTGGTCGAATGCACCCTGTCACCGACCGAAGAAGCCGGCGCGCTGCGCGTCGCCGCCTTCCTGATGCGCTACTACGGCCAGGGCGGCCAGTGGTCAGACCTCGGCGACCCGCTGACGACGATCACGACCAAGGACCGCATGGCCCCGGTTACCGTCACCATCGCCGGCACGCCCTATGTGATCGTCGACATCGGCCTGCGCATGCTGGAGCCGCGCGAGTTGTACAACGCCAACGACTTCCCAGCCGACTACATCATCAACCGCGGCCACGACGGCCGCCGGTTTTCAAAATCCACCCAGGTGCGCATGGTCGGCAATTCCGTCGATCCGGTGGATGCCGCCGATTTCCTCGAGGCAAACGCGCCCTGGCTTTCTGTTCGGAGAGCAGCATGACCCCCGCCGCCATCCCCATCTCAACCATCGCCCGCTTTTCACACGATGGCCGGGTGTTCCGTAGTTTTGGGCATCTGCTCGCCGTGCGCAATGGTTCCTTGCTGGCCGTGCCTTTCGGGCTGGCGACGGGTGATTTTTCGGCGGTGGTCGATGGTTGCCCGGTGCCCTGGACGGAGGTTTTTGCGGCGATCGATACGCCGCTGGCTACGCATACGGCGCGGTTGCTGACGCCGGAGCAGTTGGCGAGTGAGGCGCCATTGGTCGCGGCCCTTTTTTCTCCCTACGGCTGGTCGCAGGATTCGATTTCTACCGGCCACGGATTGGGGCCGGTTCCGCGTGTGTCTTCGCCTGATGGCGTGATTTTCTGCTGGGTTCGCTGATTACTTAAGAGGCAAATATGGCCTTCCAAGAAGAATTCAGGCGGCTGATTGACCGCTTGAAAGAAACGATTGACCTTCATGACCTGGCTGAAAAGCTGGGTCTGGAGCGCCCCGGCGGGGCAAGCGGCAATTACCGCAGTCCGGGGCATAAGGATGCTTCGCCTTCGTTGTCGATTTTCCCGTCCAAGTTCGGCACGGCGTTCAAGGATCATTCCGATCCGGACAAGAAGGGCGATTGCGTTGCGCTGGTTCAGTATGTCGATGGCGGCGACGCGGTTGCTGCGGTGAAGCGACTGTGCGATCTGTATGCGATTCCCTACGACATCGGCCAGGACCGCAAGGCCGACGAGCCACGCCGGGAGAAGTCGACCGCTGAATACATCGCCGAGAAGTGCCTGACGGCGCCGTTGGCGGCGAAGCAGTACCTGGTGGAGCAGCGCGGGATTCTGGATTGGGTGGTGGATAAGGCGATCCAGGCGCGGGCGGTGGGTTGGAACGACTGGCGGTCGACCAAGGTGCCGGAGGGTTCGCCTGGCCACGGCGGGCCGGCGGCGGCGTTCATCGTCAAGACCTTGAACCCGGGCCATGTGATGGCGGTGGATTTGCGTTACGCCGATCCGGCGCTGAACGGCGGGGTGAAGACGCAGTGCCAGGGCGAGAAGGACGGCTACGGCTGGACGTCGGATATTCGCCGGCTGAAGGCGGCGAAGCGCGTCTGGGTGGTGGAGAGCCCGATCAATGCGCTGTCGCTGGAGTGCGTGATCCGTGCCGACGAGGCGGCGTTTGCGATTCGCGGCGTGGGCAACGTGGATAACATCGATTGGTCTTACTTCCGGGGCAAGCAGTTGATTGGCTGCTTCGACAACGATGAGCCGTTCCCGGAGTTCCGGGAAGATGGCAAGCGGCATGCGCAGGCGGGCATCCGTCCGGGTCTGAAGGCGGCATGGGCGCTGCACGAGCGGCTGACGGCGCTGGATATTTCCTTCTTGCTGATCGACCAGGTGGAGTGGTCGGTGAATGATGTGAATGACTTCATCAAGCCGGGCGGCCCCGGCCTCGATGAGTTGAAGAAGGCGGTCAAGATTCTTGAGAAGTGCGCGATTCCGGGGCTGCATTACGACGCGCAGGCTGGCAAGAAGCGCTTGTACCTGCCGGGGCATCACTGGGTGAAGTACGAGAATTTCCGCGTCCAGCCGGATTTCACGAGTTACTGGGGCGTGAAGAAGACCCGCGATGTGAATGGCGACGAGATCGAGACGCCGTTTTACAAGGATCTGGCCGGCTTCCGGGTGGCCGCGATTTCGCGCCTGGAGCTGCAGGGCGATCGTTCGACGCTGACGGGCGACCCTGACCAGCAGCCGACGACGCGGTTTTCGGTGTCGGTGCAGACGACGCGTAACGGCGCCCGGCTGATGCGCAAGGTGTTCGACGACGACAATCTGCACAATATCGAGCGCTGGAAGCGGTTCGGGCCGGTGTGGGATCAGTCGAATTTCCTGCGGCTGGTGAACATCATGGAGTGCGCCAGCGACATCGGGGCGCGCAAGGCGGTGAATTTTGTCGGGCTGTGCTGGCGCAATGGTGAGCTGGCGGTGAATGAGGGGCCGGATTGCTACTTCGAGGATCCGCAGTACCAGTGCCGTTACCACAACCTGATTTTCCCGTCCGGGCAGGCGTCGACCGCAAAGCGGGTGATCGAGGCGTTTCACGAGACGTTCAAGGAAAACCAGGCGCTGTTGCTGCTGACCTGGGCGCTGGGCTCGCACCTGAAGGCGTTCATCCGATTCTGGCCGCACGCGAAGATGGAGGCGGACAAGGGGTCGGGTAAGTCGACGTTGATCGGCCGCTTGTCGGGCGCGATTGCGATGGCTTCGCTGTCTGGCCAGACGTTGAAGACGGAATACCGGATGGTGAATTCGGTGGCTTTCACGTCGCACCCGGTGTGCTGGGAGGAGTTTTCCCGCTTGAACGACCTGCAGCGCAAGCTGGCGCTCGATCTGCTGCAGGAAACCTACCAGTTTCAGGAGACAACCCGCAGCCAGAAGTCTTTCCTGCTCTCGGCGCCGGTTTTGATCGCCGGCGAGGATGCGCCGGTGGAAGACATCGCGGAAAAGCTGGTGCGCATCCGCCTGAACAAGGCCAAGCAGGGGCCGGAGTTGCCGTTTGATCTGCCGCAGTTCCCGGTGCGCCAGTGGCTGCAGTTCCTCGCCGATATTCCGCCGGAGCAGGTGCGCAAGGCGCTGGTGCAGAGCCGCGACTTGTTGAACAAGCATTCGGCGGTGAGCAACGCGCAGCGGATCGTCGAGAACTACGCGGCGCTGCTGACTTCGTGGCGCCTGCTGGCCGAGTTCGCCGGCCTGCCGATCGAGTTCGGCGGCGTGCTGCGCTCGATCGTGACCGAGATGAACCAGTACCTGTCCGACAGCAAGGGCGAGCGGCATCCGTGGGTGTGGATCCTCAATACCCTGCTGGCGGAAATCGCCCAGGGCACCTACGAAGCGCCGTATGTCTTCACCTACATCGACGACAAGGTATTCCTGGCGATCCGGACCAGCGACGTGATGCACCACATCCGCACCCGCCCGGCACTGAAGAGCATCTGGGAGCAGTTGCCGGTGAAATCGGATCGCGTGCTCAAGCGCCAGCTGGTGCAGGCCGGCGTGCTGGCCATGCACGACGACGATACGGCGCTGGAGGTGGAAAGAACCTTCCGCGCCCGCCGCGTCGGCCACATGACGGCGATATCGGTCGAGAAGATCAAGGAATACGGCCTGCACGCGGTGCTGCCGCCGGCTGAGGATATTCGGTAGTTTTTTTGAGGGGGGGGGTGATTATGCGTGAGCGGATTTATTGGTGGCTGCTCGGACAAGCAGACCGAGTGACCGACGTTGCGTTCTCAAGGAAAGGCGCCGCCTGGCAGCGTGTTTTTCTGCTGCTGTCCAACTTGATCGACGGCATTGCCTGGTTGGTGATGAGCGAGGAAATGCGGAATCGACCGGCGACGGTTGCGCCGTCAGCGATTAGTGATAACGCACTAGCTCAGGGGCGACCGGAATGACGCGAAGCGGCATGGAGGGCGTCCCTCTGGAGCGACGGGTTCGGCGGCTGCCGGCCAAGGTGGAGCGGAGCTGCCCGCGCTGCGGGCGCCACGCCTACCACTGGCTGATGGCCAACGGCTCGCCGGCCGCGCTGAAAACAACCCGGCTGGACACGGCCGCCTGCGCAAACTGCGGCCACCATTGGCCGTGCAGAGTGATGGAGAAAGACCTGTGAGCAATGACCCGAGAACGTGGGGAATGAACCCGGAGAGGCTGCAATGGGAAGTTTTCCCGGTCGACAAGAAGGGCAAACAGTGCGGCAGCTCGGTCTATGTGGCGGCGGAGAGCCAAGAGCGGGCGCTGGCCTGCGGGAAATACTGGCGGCGGATGCTGAGTCTGAAGCCTGCGAAGACTGTGGTGGCGCGGCGGTATCACCCCGAGCGCGACCCGTACATGGTCGCCCGAGGATTCGTGAAGCTGACGCCCAACGCACTAGCTCAGGCGGACGCCGCTTGCGGCGTGTCGCCTGGAGCGATTGGTTCGGCGTAACTTTTTGATTTTTATTGTGATCTCAAGATGACTTGCACAAGATTAACCGGCCGTGGATTTAGAGGAATCATCTGCACAACGCCAGATTTCAAGCCCGGCGACCAAGCGCCAGAAGGCTACTTGGCCTGGCACGAATGGGCCGAGGTGCAGCACAAGGCAGGGCTGCGGCAAGTGGAATGCGGGCGCTGCGGCAAGTGGAAATACCCGCAGGAACTGAGCGACCAGATTGACCGACACGAAGCTAAAAGCCGCAAAGGTCCGGTGACTGTGGAAACCGCTGTGTGCCTGCATTGTGTGACGTCGAACTCCAAGTAGACGGAGCGTGCAAGGTATGTACCGAACAAGGACCAAGCAGAGCGCCAAGCGCCAGGCTGCAATTGAAGCCCGTGCCGGCATCCCTGTGATGCCTGCGCTGCGCCGCCAGATCATCATCATCGACCACGATTTCGGCACCATCGAGCATCGAATCGACTTGTTTCGCACAAACCGGATCGACTGCTACCGCGTGGTTGCTGATGGGGTCGAGTGGAAACGACGAGCGGGCTGGTCGACGGTACTTGAGGCGCTCAGGAAGTCATTTTTGCGTATTGGATCACCGACTCGATCATCGTGAATTTTGCTGGGAACCCCCATGGCACATGGGGCCGCTTTCTTGGACAGCGGGCAATCCACGGGGCAAGCTGGCAGACCCCCGACGAATGTGCCGATCTGCCACTTTTCAACAGGGAGAAATGATGGTTTCAGGAGATTTGACCAGGCAGCAACTGTGCGCTGCCTTGAGCATTTCCGAATCCACTGTCAGGCGCCTTGAGGTTTTAGGGCTTCCGTTCACGCCGATTGGCGTGCGGGGCAAGCGTTACAATCTCGATGAGTGCCGGCGGTGGCTGAAGGAAAATCAATGTCAATTTGGACAGACAAGCAAGGCCGACTCCACGTCGGAATCATGGTCAAAGGCGAACGCGTTCACCGCCGCCTGCCGGAAGGTGCAACTAAGGGTGATGCCAAGCAACTAGAGGCAGAGATACGAAAGGCCGCTGTTCAGCCTTCCGTATCCATTCCGAACGATCCGCCGTTGCCCGTGGTGATGGCGCTTTATCTCGATCATGCTGAGTTCTTGCGCAGCCCAAAAACCGCCCGCCAGCACGCCATGCGCGCCGGCCGATGGTGCGAGGGGAAGCGCGCCAGTGCTGCCCGCGATGTCGCTGACAAGATCATTTCTGACATGCGCGGCCACTACAAGCCGGCCACGATAAACCGCACCCTTGGCGCCATGAAGACCGCGCTGACGCTGGCCTTTCGGCAAAGGATGATCCCGACGAACTACGGCGCCGAAATCAGGCGGCTACCGGAGAACAACGCGCGACATGTCTATTTGTCGATCGAGCAGGTCCGCATGCTCGCTGACAAGGCCAGCGAACAAACCCGAGCGGCCATCTGGATAGCGCTGCTGACCGGCTGTCGTCGCGGCGAGATATTGAAGCTGCGCCCCGAGCACATCGGGCGCGACACACTGACCATCCCGGCCGGAAACACCAAGACATTGCGTATCCGCACAATCCCCATCGTGCCGGCGCTGCGCCCCTGGCTCGAGTTCGTGCCGCTGAAAATCAACAAGGAAGGGCTCAAGTCAGGATTCCGTCGCGCGCGTGAAGCTGCAGGCCTGTCGGTGAATTTTCACGACCTCCGGCACTCATGTGCCAGCCTGCTGATCAACTACGGCGTTCCGCTGGAGGTGATTCGGGACATCCTTGGACACACGACCGTAAAAACGACTGAGCGCTACGCGCACTTGATCATAGATCGCCAGGCCGAGGCGCTGGCCATGCTCTCAAGCGCAGTTAGCGCCGGTGCAAAGCGGGTGTAATTCTGGTGTAAAACCAGGCCCGCCAGAGCCGCGCCCTGGCGCTCATATCACGTAACCATGGGATTCTGGCCAACAGCCACTGCCTGTCAGTTGCCTTCACACGGCAGGGGTCACTGGTTCGAACCCAGTACCGCCCACCATCGAGCACCTGAAGGCCCGATCCCGGATCGGGCTTTTTCGTTCCTGCAGCGCTTCCATCGGCAAGTAAGCTGCGGTTACGTTCCCGTACAGTCTGTCATGCGTTTCTGTCCGACAATCGCGACTTCTGTTCGGAGGCTTTCATGAGTTTGCAGAATCAGACGGAAATTGCCTGCAATCACTGGGTGGCGCAGGTTCGCTCGCGTTCCGGAAGCAATGTGCTGATCCACATTCATCGCGGCGCCCCGATTGTGGCCAAGGACGCGATGTTGATTGCGCGCAAGACCGCGAACTTCGGCAAGGTGGCGGGCCTGTCGCCGGTCGGGCCGTGTTCTGTCCATCTGGACGAAGATTGTTAACTGTCTGGTGACGATCCCCGGTCAGTTCGCCGAGAATAACCCGGTCAGTGTCTTTCTGGCTTCATCAAAGCTGTTTGCCTGGGCAAATTGCCGACGGCAGCGCTGACCCGCGTCGTCAATATCGATACCGAACGCGTCGATGCCGAGCATGCGTACCTGGGTAGGCAATAGTGGTTCGATTTCCGTCATCAGTTGTTGTTCCTCTGCCAGGGTGAATCCGGGCTGCGCTTGCCAGTCCGCGCCGTCGATCCAGCCCATGCGGCCGATGCCGCCGATGAAACGGGCGCGTTCCGGGACCAGCCGGAAGAACATGAAATCAAGCTGGAGATACTGCGCCGCCTCGGGCAGGTAGCGGAGGTAGCGCTCGACCAGGGCCGGTGAAGCTGCACAAGGCTCGCAGCGGCCGACCAGCGTGATGCGCGCGGCGTCCTGCACGTTGTCCTTGCCGGCCTCGACGACGGCCAGGCTGGCCCGGCTGTCGGCGAGCAGGTTCTTGGTGTGCTCGGCCAGCGCGCTGATCAGCAGCAGCGGTTGTTGCCGCTCGTCGAGCACCAGCGGTACGGCTGTGCCAAAGGGAAAACCGGGCAACTGGGTCGAGTGCGTGCTGAGGACGGCGTGGCGCGTTTCGTGGAGCAGTTGAATGGCCGGGGAAAGCTGGATCTGCATGGCGAGGTTCCGGGCGAGTTGGCGTTTTTGCTGGGGTGACAGTTGCTTGACCCGGTATTCGGCGCGGGCGGCGGCGGCGCGATCAGGCTGCATCTGCCAGGCCAGCAATTCTACCGGCGGCCGGGCACGCGTGTAACGCGCGCCTTTGCCGGCGCAGTGCACGGCATAGCGCGCCTTCACGTCGGTTGTGATGCCGGTGTAGATGCTGCCGTCGATGCATTCGATGAGGTAGAGGAACCAGGGCTTGGCGTTTTTTTCCGGCATTGGGGGAGCGCAGGTGGCTGATCCCCGAATTGTCACGATATTGCCGCCATTTTGAAATGCCGATTTGTTAGCCTGTGTCGCTGTCTGGATCGCTGCATCGTCGTCAAAAAGCAAAAATGGTGCGATGCACAAAATTGTCTTGACATGATTTCGTCAGTAGATAGAATACGTCCATGCTGCATTGCAACATATGCAGATCAGGAATCACCCAACCCCCACGGAGAATCAAAATGACCATCAAACCTGAAGAGTTCGCCAAGTCCGGCTTCAACTTTGCCCTGTTCTTTGCCAACACCGCTTTCGATGGCATCGAGCGTCTGGCTGTCCTGAACCTGTCCGCTTCGCGTTCGGTTTTCGAGGCCTATGTGTCCAACATGAACGCCCTGCTCGGCGTCAAGGACATCCAGTCCCTGGTTGAACTGCAGAAGGGCATTGCTGCCCCGTCGATCGAAAAGGGTGTCGAGTACTCGCGCAACGTGATCGCCATCGCGACCGATGCCAAGGAAAAGATCACCAAGGAAGTTGAATCGCACGTCGCCGACACCAACGCCAAGGTCACCAACCTGGTTGAAAAGGCCCTGGCTTCCGCACCGGCTGGTTCCGAAGTTGCCGTTGCCGCTGTCAAGACGGCGATCAAGTCCGCCAACGAAGCCATGGACGGCCTGAACAAGGTTGCCAAGCAGGCTGCCGAAGTTGCCGAAGCCAGCGTTTCCGCTGCGACCGAAGCCACGATCAAGGCCACCACCGCTGCTGCCCCGAAGGCTGCCGCCAAGAAGGCTGCCTGATCTGATCGTCGCCTGACGATGCACGACAAACCGGGGCTGCGGCCCCGGTTTTCTTTTGTGCGTTCGTAGCTGCGCTAGAATGCCGCAGGAATGAACGGGGGGCGTCATGAAGTGGCATTGGCTTGAGCGGGGAAAAAGCCGGGCTGGGCACCGGCTCAGCGGTACGGCATTGTTCAGCGATCTCGGCGAACGCGAATTGCGCGTGGTCGAGGCATTTGCCCATGAGCGCCAGTTTCTGCCCGACGAAGTCGTTTTCGATGCCGGGGAAGACGGTCAGGCGCTGTATGTCGTCGTCAGCGGCCGTGTTGCCGTCATCGCCGAGGGGGTGGGTGATAAACCGCTGGCCGAACTCGTCGCCGGTGAGTTCTTCGGCGAGATGGGCCTGCTCGACGGCGCGCCACGTTCGGCGCAGATCCGGGCGCTGGAGCCGACGACGCTGGTCGTCCTGCCGCGTACCGAATTCGACCGCCTGATGGTCTCGCACGCCCGCATCGCTTCCTGCATTTCGCTGCAACTGGCGCGCCATCTCGGTCGCCGCCTGCGCGCCATGCTCGAGCTTGCGCCAGCTAGGGAAGTATCGTGAGCCTGCTGCGTTACCGGGCCGGGCCGCTGGTGTGGACGGGAAACATCCTGGCTACCTGTCTGCTGCTGTTCTTCTTCCAGAAAATCCTGTGGCTGGTCGTGCCCTTCATCCTGGCGCTGGTTCTGCATTACCTGCTGGCGCCGCTGAAACTGCGCCTGCTGCTGCGTGGGGTGTCGCACGACGCCGCCGCGGCCTTGGTCAGCGTGGCGGCGTTTCTCGTGTTTGCGCTCCCGGTCGTCTATGGTTTTCCGCGCTTGCTCGGCGACGTGGCCGGTCTGCACGAAACCCTGTTGCGCTACATCGGTGGCGGCATCCGCCTGCTGACCGATGTCCTCAGCGATCTTGAAGCGCGTTCCGCCTTCCTCGCCGAAAGCGGTGCGCGGGCCATGCTGGAAACCCAGCTGGGCGGTTTCTTCGAACATTTCACCGAAAAGTACCTGCCGGGCATCGTCATGGGCCTGATGGTCTGGTCGCCTTCGCTGCTGTTGGTCCCATTCATCGCCTTTTTCATGCTGCGCGACGGCTGGCGTTTTCGCCGCCTGCTACTGCGTGCCGTGCCCAATGCCTATTTCGAGCGCAGCCTGGCGCTGATCGACGCGGTGGATCGCACGGCACGGCAGTATTTCGTCGGCCTGCTGCAACTGACCCTGCTCGATACCCTGTGTCTGGCCGCCGGCTTGTGGGTGATCGGCATCGACGGTGCGCTGATGCTTGGTCTGCTGGCCGCCGTGCTGGCCTGGATTCCCTTCGTCGGCTCGGTCATCGGCTGCCTGCTGGTGGTGCTGGTCGTCGCCACCGATTTCCCCGGCCAGCCGGGTGTCGCTTACGCCGCCATCGGCCTGTTCGTCGCCGTGCGCCTGCTCGACGACTTCGTCTTCATGCCGGTGACGGTGGGCAAAAGCCTGAACATGCACCCGCTGGTCACCGTGCTGATGATCTTCATCGGCGGCGCCGTCGCCGGCGTCCCTGGCCTGATGCTGGTGCTGCCGGTCCTCGGCGTGGTCATGGTGCTCGGCGAATCCGCCGGCCAGCTACTCACCGACCCGCGCCTGCACGCGCGACACGCCCATGCCAAAGCGCTTGAGCTGCGGCGGGTAACGCGCGATCTGCGGATCGATTAGCCGTTTGTCGTCGGCCGGTGGCTTTCATCGCAAAAATTGGTGCAGTTTTACTGTGCCTGTCGCCCGGGCAAGGGAGATGTCGATTTGAATGATGCCAGGCTATTATCCCGATGCACGGTGGTTAGTCGGCGGGAAGCGCAGATGTGGCGAACTCAGGTTGGTGAATCGAAGCAATGAAATTAAACTGCCAAGTTGTTTCTTCCCGCAGGCCATTCCTTTGAACGCACCGCTTTACACCTTCGGTTACGAGGGGCTCGATATTGACACCTTCATGCTTCGCCTGCGGTCGAACGGCGTGGCGGCCATCGTCGATGTCCGGGAGTTGCCGCTATCCCGAAAAAAAGGTTTTTCCAAGACGGCGCTGGCGGAATGCTTGAAGCAGGCGGGTATCGCTTACTTACACATGCCGGCGCTGGGTTGCCCGAAGCCAATTCGCAATCGTTACCGGGAAGATGGCGATTGGCAGACCTATACCCGTGATTTCCTGGCCTACCTTGAAACTCAGGAAAGTACGGTCCGGCAACTGGCGGGGTTTGCCCAGGCGTCGACGGCCTGTCTCATCTGCTTCGAGGCTGATTTCAATCTCTGTCACCGCAGCTACGTTGCCCGCGAAGTGGCGCATGTCGGTGGCCTGCAGGTCCAGCACATTACCGCTAGAACAGTTGTCCCTGACCAGCCTGTGCGGCTCGCGGCTTAGGCGGGTAAATCACGCCTACGATCAACCACTGCCCGGGGAAGCGGTGGATTGTTCCCATCAGGAACAACAGGTCCTTGGTGGAAAATTCGGTGAGGTATTTTTGCCGGAAAAGTGCTTGCCAGTCCGGCTTGCGATGAACATTCCAGAACAGAGCACCGGCTTCCCAGTCCACCAGTTTGTGTTTGTGGGTGCTGATGACACCGTTCGATTCGCACGTGTAGAGATAGTGGAAATCGAAAGGGAGCTTCTTTAGCTGTGTCAGGGATTTATGTTCTGCGTCCTGCTCGAATAGCGAGCCTTGGGTCTGCGCCTGCATCAGCTTTGCGGTTTCATCCGGTGACCAGTCGGGCGCATCGGCTTTTGTTATCAGCAGCTCAATCAGTCGCTTCGGGCGCAGCAAGCCGAGGGTGGTTCCAGAATTTTCTCGAGCTGCGTCAAGTGCAGTGAAACTGTCGAATACCGGAACTGACGAGATGGCATGTCTTCGTTCCGCCCAATCATTACGCCTTGGTATGGGATCGCCGATAATTTCGATGGTGTCGACGGAGATGCGGTGGCTTTCCGGGCGATTGTCTTCTTTGGCTTTGCGGACGCGGGCTTCGATCCATTGCCATTTCTTGAACTGCTGGTCGTCGCTGACCAGTCGAAAGGGCACGGGAAACAGTCGGATCAGTTTCCCTTTGTCGTCCATGCCGGCAACGCACGAGGTTTCGACATAGGTGGTGCTTGGCGATGGATAAGTCTTGCAGAGAATCAGGACGCGCTTTCGTTCGGCGAACATGGGCGATCAGGAGAAATGTCTTTTGGAATGGTTATTTTATTCCAAATGAATTCCTCCTGGCCGCTGATTGTTGGCCCGAGTTTTCCCCGAGACTGAGTGCCTACTTGCGCGGCGCCTTCACCGGTTTGCCCTTGCCGCCACGATTGCCGCGGCAGGTTTCCAGGCGGTCGCCCTTGAGTTTGCCGGCGACGCCGTCGATGACGGGTTCGATGGTTTCCAGTGCGGTCTTGCCGGGGGCGGCGTCGATCAGTTTGAGGCCGCGGCCTTTGCCGAGCAGGCGGATTTCTTCGAGCGGGAAGACCAGGGCGCGACCGTCCTTGGTGAACGCCGCAATGTCGCCGTCGGCCGGGGCCGGCTGGAAGATGGCCGGGGCTTCGCCGTCGTCGAGGCTGAGGAAGGCCTTGCCGGCCTTGCCGCGTGAGAGCAGGTCCTCGCCCTTGACGCGGAAGCCGTAGCCGCTTTCCCCGGCGACCAGATACAGCTTGTCGGCGGCGACGGCCTGGGCGAGCAGCAATTTGCCGCCGTCCTGGAAATCGACCAGCGAGGTGGCGGGGACGCCGTCGCCCTTGCCGCCGGGCAGGTCGGCGGCGGGGATGGAGTAGGCGCGGCCCTTGGTGTCGAGCAGGATCAGGTGGTTGACCGTGCGGCAGGGAATGCAGGCGAGCAGGCTGTCGCCGGAGCGGAAAGTCAGTTGCGCCGGATCGACGTTGTGGCCGGTGCGCGAGCGCAGCCAGCCGTGCTTGGAGACGATCAGCGTGGTCGGCTCGTCGGGGATCGAGACGTTCTTGGCGTCCGACAGGGTGACGCGTTCGGCGGTTTCGATCAGGGTGCGGCGGTCGTCGCCGTATTTCCTGGCGTCGGCTTCGATTTCGGCGGCGACGCAGGCGCGCAATGCGGTTTCCGAATCGAGCAGCTTGTTGAGGCCGGCGGCTTCTTCGCGCAGCTTGGCCAGTTCCTCGCCGATCTTGATGCCTTCGAGGCGGGCCAGCTGGCGCAGGCGGATTTCCAGGATGTCCTCGGCCTGGATTTCCGAGAGCTTGAAATGGGCGATCAGGTCGGCCTTGGGGTCGTCCGATTCGCGGATGACCTTGATCACGCGGTCGATGTCGAGCAGGATCGCCTGCCGGCCTTCGAGGATGTGGATGCGCCGTTCGGCGGCAGACAGCCGGTGACGGGTGCGCCGTTCGACGGTTGCCAGCCGGAAGCGGCACCATTCGGCGATCATGTCGTAGAGCGTGCCCTGGCGCGGCGAGCCGGTCAGGCCGAGCAGCGTCAGGTTGATCGAGGCGTTGGTTTCCAGGCTGGTGTGGGCGAGCAGCAGGCGGACCAGGTCGTCCTGGCCCTGGCGCGAGCTGGCCGGTTCGATGACCAGGCGGACGTCGTGTTCCTTGCCCGATTCGTCGCGCACGCCGCTTTCGCCAATGGCCGAGAGGAAGGCCGCCTTGAGGTTGAGCTGTTCCGGCGTGAATACCTTCTTGCCGGCCTTTTCCTTGGCCACCGGGTTGGAGCAGGCTTCAATCTCGGACATCACGGTGGCCGTGGACACGCCCGGCGGCAGTTCGGTGACGACCAGGCGCCACTGGCCGCGCGCCAGCGGCTCGATCTTCCATTTGGCGCGCACGCGCAGGCTGCCGCGACCGCTCTTGTAGGTGGCGGCGATTTCCTCGGGCGTCGAGATGATCTGGGCGCCGCCCGGGAAATCCGGGCCGGGCACCAGGCGCAGCACATCGTCCTCGCTGGTTTGCGGGTCGCGGATCAGCGCGACGGCGGCGCGGGCGATCTCGCGCAGGTTGTGCGAGGGGATCTCGGTGGCCATGCCGACGGCGATGCCGGAGGCGCCGTTCAGCAGGCAGAAGGGCAGGCGCGCCGGCAGCAGGCAGGGTTCATCATTGACCCCGTCGTAATTCGGCTTCCAGTCCACCGTGCCTTCGTCGAGTTCGGCGAGCAGCAGTTCGGCGATCGGCGTCAGCCGGGTTTCGGTGTAGCGCATGGCGGCGGCGTTGTCGCCGTCGCGCGAGCCGAAGTTGCCCTGGCCGTCGACCACCGGGTAGCGCAGGCTCCAGTCCTGGGCCATGCGCACCATCGCGTCGTACACCGACGAATCGCCGTGCGGGTGATATTTACCGATCACGTCGCCGACGACGCGCGCCGATTTGACGTGTTTCGGACTCTTGTACAGGCCCATTCGGTGCATCGCGTAGAGGATGCGCCGCTGCACCGGCTTCTGGCCGTCGGCGTTGGCCGGCAGGGCGCGGCCGGTGACCACGCTCATCGCGTATTCGAGATAGCGGCGGGCGGCGTAGTCGGCCGGCGTCGGGATGTCTTCGGCCGGGCCTTGCGCGGCGGGCGGCAGGGGCGGCTCGCCGGGCGGCAGCGCAGGTTCGGGGTCGGCGGGCGGGGCGGAGAAGAGATCGAATTGGTCGTTCATGGGGGCGATTGCCTGAATTCCGGTCGGTGGCGAATTTATCACGGGTATTGACCGACGGTGGGTAATTCACCGGTGAGAGTACGTTGTAGGTGAAAACCCTACGTTTCAGCGAAGAGGTAAGCGAATAAAATCATGGGTTTGCCAAATTCGGTCTGCTCATGACAACTTCGCACGCGCCACGCGCCCACTGGTCCAGCCGCTGGGCCTTCATTCTGGTGACCATCGGTTCGGCGGTTGGTCTGGGCAATATCTGGAAGTTTCCGTACATGACCGGCGTCAATGGCGGCAGCGCCTTTGTGTTGGTCTATCTTGCCTGCATCGTCGGTATCGGTGTGCCGCTGCTGATGGCGGAAACCCTGCTCGGCCGGCGCGGCCAGAGCAGTCCGGTGGGCAGCATGCGCCTGCTCGCCGATGAGGCCGGCGCCAGCCGCTTGTGGCAGGTGATCGGCTACATCGGGATCGTCGGTGCCTTCCTGATCCTGTCGTTCTACAGTGTGGTTGCCGGCTGGGTGCTCGAATACACGGTACGTGCGGTCGAGGGTTTTGAAGCCTTGCCCAAAGAGGCTTTCGGCGAGGCCTTCGGGGCGCTGCTGGCCGATCCGAAGCGGATGATCCTGTGGCATACCGCCTTCATGGGCATGTGCGGGCTGGTGGTACTGGGCGGCGTGACGCGCGGCATCGAACGGGCCAACAAGATCATGATGCCGGCGCTGTTCGCCATCCTCGTTTTCCTGCTCGGCTACGGTGCCGTTGCTGCCGATCTGCCGGCGGCCTTCCGCTTCCTGTTCCACTTCGAGCCGGAGGCAATCAGCCGCAGCGTGCTGTTCGCCGCCATGGGGCATGCCTTCTTCACGCTCAGCCTGGGCATGGGGGCGATCATCACCTACGGTTCGTATCTCGAACGCAATGTCTCGATTCCGCGCACCTGCCTCTACATCGCCGGTGCCGACACGCTGGTGGCGATTCTTTCCGGGCTGTCGATCTTTGCCATCGTCTTCGCCCAGGGTCTGGAGCCGGCGGCCGGTCCCGGCCTGATCCTGCAGACTTTGCCGCTGGCCTTCTCGCAGATGCCGGGCGGGCATTTCATCGGCGTGCTGTTCTTCGTGCTGGTGGTCTTTGCCGCCTGGAGTTCGGCCATCTCGCTGCTGGAACCAGGCGTGACCCTGCTGGTCGAGCGTTTCGACATGAGCCGGCCGGCGGCGGTGTTGTTGCTGTGTGCCGGCGTGTGGTTGCTCGGCATCGCGGTTGCCTTGTCGTTCAACGACTGGAGCGGTTTCACCGTCTTCGGGCTGGGCCTGTTCGATCTGCTCGACACGCTGACCAGCAAGATCATGATGCCGCTGGCCGGCTTGCTGATTGCCCTGTTTGCCGCCTGGGTGATGAAGCGCTCGCATGTGGCCGACGAAATCGGCCTCAGCGGTCGTGCGTTTGCCATGTGGTACAACGTGGTGCGCTTCGTTTCGCCGGTGGCGATCGTGGTGATCTTCCTTAATGTGATCGGGGTGCTCGGCTAAGCCAGGCAATAGCGACCGCGCCCGGCTTCCTTGGCGCGGTACATGGCTTGGTCGGCGGCGATCAGCAGGCGGTCCTGGTCGCAGTTGCCGTCGCCGATGGCGATGCCGATCGAGGTGCCGAGTACGCATGAACCAGCAGGGAGGTCGAACGGCGTGGCGAAGACGGCCAGGCATTTGTCGGCCACCCGTTCGGCGGTTTCGCCCGCCGATGCGTCAAGGTCGGAGAGCAGGACGACGAATTCATCGCCGCCGACGCGAGCCAGCGTGTCTTCGCGGCGGATCACCGCCGACAGCCGGTCGGCCACTTCGCGCAGGGCCAGGTCGCCGGTTTCGTGGCCGTGGCGGTCGTTGATCGGCTTGAAACCGTCGAGATCGAGAAACAGCACGGCGACCCGGCCGTCGTTGCGGTGCGCGCGGGCCAGCGCCAGTTTCATCCGGTCGGCCAGCAGCTTGCGGTTGGGCAGGCCGGTCAACTGGTCGTGATGCGCCATGTGGCTGAGTTCGGCCTGGCTTTCCAGGAGCTTCGACAGCACCCGGTTGAAGGCTGCGGTCAGGTGGCCGACCTCGTCGTTGCGTGCTACCGGTAGCGGCTCCAGCGGCAGTTCGCCCTGGGTCATGCGGTCGGCCCGGTTGGCCGTTTCCATCAGCGGACGCATCATCCGGCGCATGATCAGGATCATTGCCAGGATGAACAGCGGCAGGATGATCACCGTATTGCGCAGGATGTAGTGGATCAATCGGCTGACCGAGCCATGCGCTTCGCTGGTTGGCAGACGGGCAACGACGAACCAATCAAGGCTTGGCACCGAGGCGGTAGCCACGATTTCCTCGACGCCCTTGGCGTTGACGGTGATGCCTGTGCCGCGAAAGCCGTTCATGGCCAGGTCGTGCAGCGGGTTGATGCCGGGGGCAGGCGTCGGGGCGAGGATCATCGTCGGGTCGGAGGCGCCGACGAACAGCTTGTCGCGTGGCGAGATCAGCAGTAGACCGCCGGTTTTTCCGATTCGGGTGGTGTACAACGTGGCCAGGAAGTTTCCCGACTGCAATTCCGAAACACCGACGAGAATTCCGCGTACCGATCCACCGTCATCGAGCAGTGGCGCCGCCATCGGCAGGATGGGAAATGGAGCAATACGACCGGTCGTAGGCTGTCCAACCGCCAAGTGGCCCTGGCTGGCTTGGCGGAAGTAGTCACGATCAGCGGCCGAACTGCCGGCACGGCCGGGCACCGCCGGGAAGTCGGCGATGATCTGTCCTGCGGTGTCGACTACGAACAGGCCGCGCGAGAACAGCGGATTTGTTTCCTGGCGCTCCTGTAGCCAGGCGCGCAGTTGAGCCGGTCTACCGAGCAGCGCAGGCGGCAGTTTGCTGGCCAGGTGAGTGAGCAGGTCGCGGCGGGCGACGATGTCGCGATCGACGTCCTGCGCAGCATAGTGGGCGATCGACGTCAGTTGGGCCGAGGTCAGCTGGGTCAGGTCGTTGCGCAGATAGCTGCTGAGAAAGATCATACGACCCAGGGCGCCGACGAGCAGCAGCGCCGAACCGAGCAGGATCAGTCGGGTGGTCAGGCTGTCGGCGCGGAGGCACAATCTCATCTTGGCATGAGGTTTCGGTTGGGGCGGCTGCAAGCTTACGCGAGATTGCTGCTGAGCGCCCGGCCGATGAAGTCGCGTTTGACCCGGGGTTTGGGCATGCGTTCGTCGAACCAGCGGCGGACGTCGTCGTCGAGGCAGATGCCGTGCATGTAGTTGTAGAGCGCCTTGTTCAAGCCCCGGCCGAGGCTGGCGTGGTCGACGCCGGTCGGGTCGACGAAAGCTACGTCATTTTTGGCGAAGCCCTTGAACGGTTCCGGCTTGAGCGTGATGCCGTATTCAGCGGGATCGCGCCCGACCGGCGAATGCACGGTGCACGTGAAGCGGTGAAAGAAGCCGGATTGAATGCAGCCCTCGGCGAACAGCTGGCGCACGTATTCCAGGGCATCGACCGTGTCCTGCACGGTCTGCGTCGGGAAGCCGTACATCAGGTAGGCGTGGACCAGGATGCCGGCGTCCGTGAAGGCGCGGGTGACGCGCGCCACCTGGTCGACCGAGACACCTTTTTTCATCAGCGCCAGCAGCCGGTCGGAGGCGACCTCCAGGCCGCCGGAAATGGCGATGCAGCCGCTGTCGGCGAGCTGCAGGCAGAGTTCCGGGGTGAACGATTTCTCGAAGCGGACGTTGCCCCACCAGGAAATCGCCAGATTGCGCCGCTGCAGTTCCTCGGCCAGCGCGCGCAGCGCCTTCGGCGGCGCCGCCTCGTCGACGAAATGGAAGCCGCTGTGGCCGGTCTCGTCGACGATGCGCTCGATGCGGTCGACCAGTGTGCTGGCGTTGGCCGCCTCGAAGCGTGAGATGTAATCGAGGCTGACGTCGCAGAAGCTGCACTTCTTCCAGTAGCAGCCGTGCGCGACGGTCAATTTATTCCAGTGGCCGTCCGACCACAGTCGGTGCATGGGATTGAGCATGTCGAGCAGCGACAGGTAACGGTCCAGCGGTAGGCCGTCCCAGGTCGGCGTGCCGACATCCTCGAAGGGCACGTCCGGCTCGCCGCTGGTGAACCAGCGCACGGCACCGTCTACGCGGGTGAAGGTGCGCAGCAGGTTGAGGCGCGGCCGTTCGCCGGCCAGATGTTCGATCAGCGCCAGCAGCGGTGCTTCGCCATCATCAAGCGTGACGTAGTCGACGTAATCGAAAACGCGCGGCTCGGCCAGTTCGCGTAACTCGGTATTGACCCAGCCGCCGCCGAGGACGATGACGATCTGCGGATACTTCGCTTTCACCGCTTGGGCGATGCGGAAGGCGGCATAGACCGAGCCGGGGAAGGGCACCGAGAGCAGCAGCATGTCCGGGTGTTCCCGGTCGACCGTAGTCAGCGCCAGTTTTTCCAGCGTCGCATCGACCAGCGTCGGCGGCGCCGCCAGCGCCTGCGCCAGCGGCTCGAAGCTGGGCTGGCTCTGGGCCAGCGATTCGGCGTAGCGGACGAACTCGAAGCGTGGGTCGGCGGCTTCGCGGATGACGTCGGCGAGGTCGTTGAGGAAGAGCGTCGCCAGGTGGCGGGCGCGGTCCTGGATGCCGAGCGCGCCGAAAGCCCAGCCGAGCGGATCGCCGCTGCCGTCGTCGACGTAATGGTCGAGCGCCGAGAAGCGCGGCCCTTCGGGCAGGAAGGCGCGCGTGCAGATGCGGTGCGCCAGCGAGCCGTCGCGCCCCTGCAGCAGCGCCAGTGCCGGCCCGGTGGCGACGCGGTAGCGCTCGAACTGGTTGAGGAAGGTCTTGATCGTCGGCGAGCGCTGCTTGCGCGGCAGTGCTTCTGCTGTCGCCCGCAACTGGTCGAGGCCGGCCGGCGACAGCAGTTCGAGGACGGTGAGCAGCGCCAGGTCGGCCTGCGTTGCATGGAAGCCGCGCGAACGCAGGAAGCCCGTCAGGTAGGCTGTCGCCGGGTAGGGCGTGTTCAGCTGCGTCAGCGGCGGAATCACCGACAGGAGGCGGGGGCGGGCGGGTAGGGCGGTCATCGCCGGCAGTTTACCCGCTGCCGTCGGTAAACGACATGGGGCGGCCCGCAGGCCGCCCCGGATCGATGTGTTTCTGGTTCGCTGCCGACTCAGCCGAGTACGGTTCTCTGCTTGTTGTACTGCTCCAGTGCCCGCTGCGTGCCGTAGGAAATGGCGTCTTCAACGGAAGCGAACTGACGGCGCGACGAACTGTTGTTGCTGGTCTGAGCCTTGCTGCTTTCCTCGTTGGTGGCGCTGGTCTGGCGGGCGGCGGTCTGCTCGGCAGCACGGGCCGTGCCGTAGGCAATGGCTTCGTCGACCGAGGCAAATTGACGGCGGGACGTGCCGTTGCTGGCCTGGGTCCGGGTGTTTTCTTCGTTGTTGGCGCTGTTCTGCTGAACACCGCGCTGCTCGGCCGCACGGGCGGTGCCGTAGGCGATGGCTTCATCGACCGAAGCAAACTGGCGACGTTCCGGCCGTGCCGTGGCCGATGTGCTGCGCGTGCTTTCTGCCTGTTGTTTGGCGACGCCGTCGGCGCTCAGCGTGACTTTGGTCGAACTGTTGTCACCGGTCGTCGAGGTGGCACGCGAAACCTGTTGCTGGGCATTTTTCAGCCCGGTGGTGTCGGCACCGATGGCGCTGGCCATTTTCTCGGCAGCCTTCAGGCTGTTGCTCAGGGCGTTCATCGACCGCTCATTACGGCTATTGACCGCCTGGTTGCGATAGGCGTCTTGCGCGGCGGTGCTGGAACTGATGGGGCTGGACATGATGGCCTCCTGGGGCAGGATGCGGTGTTGCGGGTCATTGAGACGACTAGGACAACACTGTACGCCAAGCGAGGGCGGCTTGTGCAAAGAAAATGAGCAATGCAACAAAAGTGCTTATCCGTCAGTTGGCTAGCAGCAACACCCAGTGCGCTTCCACAGACTTATCCACAGATTTCGTGGATAACCCGGAGGCTGGCGCAAGCGGCCTTTCGGGCTTTATACTGTGCATATGAACAGTAATCGCCGCATTGCCCACCTCGACATGGACGCCTTCTTCGCCTCGGTCGAGCTGCGGCATTACCCGATGCTGCGCGGCCAGCCGGTGGTCGTCGGCGGCCGCCGCGTCGACCGGCCGGTCGAGCAGGCCGACGGCAGCCTGCGCTTCGCCCGGCTGCGCGATTACGTCGGACGCGGCGTGATCACCACCTCGACCTACGAGGCGCGGGCGCTCGGCGTGTTTTCCGGGATGGGGCTGATGAAGGCGGCACAACTGGCGCCCGACGCCATCCTGCTGCCCGCCAACTTCGACGCCTACCGCGACTACTCGCGGCGTTTCAAGGCGGCGGTGGCGAGCGTCGCGCCGGTGATCGAGGACCGGGGTATCGACGAAATCTACATCGACCTGAGCGGCATCGCCGAGGACAGCCTGCCGCTGGCCCGGCGGATCAAGCAGGCGGTATTCGCGGCGACCGGGCTGAGCTGTTCGATCGGCATCACCCCGAACAAGCTGCTGGCCAAGATCGCTTCCGACCTCGACAAGCCCGACGGCATCACCATCCTCGGCCACGACGACGTGCCGACGCGGATCTGGCCGCTGGCGGCGCGCAAGATCAACGGCATCGGCCCGAAGGCGGCCGAGCGGCTGCGCGCCATGGGCGTCGACACGGTCGGCCAGCTGGCGGCGGTGGCCGAGAGCGAACTGGTCCGCCGCTTCGGCGCCAGCACCGGCAGCTGGCTGTGGCGCGCCGCCCGCGGCATCGACGAGCGGCCGCTGGTGACCGAGCGCGATCCCAAGTCGGTCAGCCGCGAGAGCACCTTCGAGCGCGACCTCGACGTCGGCCTCGACCGCGCGGCGCTGTCCGAGGCCTTCACCGGGCTGTGCGCCCGGGTTGCCGACGACCTTGCGCGCAAGGGCCTGGTGGCGCGGACGATCGGCATCAAGCTGCGCTTCGCCGATTTCAGCACGGTTACCCGCGACCTGACGCTGGCCGAACCGCTGGCCGACGCCCAGGCGATCCGCCAGGCGGCCGGGCAGTGCCTGAAGCGCATCGCGCTCGGCAAGCGCATCCGCCTGCTCGGCGTGCGCGCCGCCGGGCTGCAAGCGCCAGTGGCGACGCCGGTCCCGGTGGCGGTGCAGGCCGAGTTGCAACTCTTTTAGCGGCCGGCGCCGCCTGCCTTTATCATTCGCGCTTTTGCCGCCGGCCGTTCTCATGTCTTATCTGCTCATCGTTAACCTGATCTGGTCGTTTTCCTTCAGCCTGATCGGCCAGTATCTCGCCGGCCAGGTCGATAGCGACTTCGCGGTGCTCGCCCGGGTTGCCGTCGCCGCCCTGATCTTTTTGCCGTTCACCGTCTGGCGCGGCCTGCCGGCGCGGCTGGCGGCGGGTTTCTGGCTGGCCGGGGCACTGCAGTTCGGCATCACTTACCTCTGTCTGTACCGCAGCTTCAGCGTGCTGACGGTGCCGGAAGTGCTGCTGTTCACGGTGCTGACGCCGATCTACGTGACCCTGATCGAGGACGCGCTCGAGCGCCGCTTCAACCGCTGGGCGCTGTTCGCCGCTGCGGTCGCTGTCGGCGGCGGGATCATGATCCGCTGGCAACCGCTGGCCGGCGATTTCCTGTGGGGGTTCGTGCTGCTGCAGATCGCCAACGCGACCTTCGCCGCCGGCCAGGTGCTGTGCCGCCACCTGTTGCTGCGCCACCCGGTCGAGCTGCCGCTGTACCGCTTTTTCGGCCATTTCTTCCTCGGCGCGCTGGTCCTCGTGCTGCCGTCCTTCCTGATTTTCGGCAACCCGGACAAGCTGCCGGTCACGGCGATCCAGTGGGGCGTGCTGCTGTGGATGGGCCTGTTCGCCACGGCGCTCGGCTTGTTCTGGTGGGTCAAGGGCAGTGTCCGCGTCGATGCCGGCACGCTGGCGGTGATGAACGAACTGCACGTGCCGCTTGGCCTGCTGGTCAACCTGCTGATCTGGAACCGCGACGCCGACCTCGCCAAGATCGCGCTCGGCGGCAGCGTCATCCTGTTGTCGCTGGGAATCAGCCGGCTTGGCCGGCGACCGGTGCCGGCTACCGCCTGACCCGGTTCAGTAGAACAGCGCGCCGAGATCGAGCGTCGGTCGCCGGCCGAGCGCCTCGCGCTGGTCGGCCAGCCAGCGGCCGGCGTGGGTGCGGCCCTGGTCGCGCAATTTTTCGAAGAAAACCCGGTTGACCGCCAGCTTGCTGTCGGCCGGCAGTTCGCCGAGTACGCTGTCGGCGCTGATCGCGTGGAAACGCAGGCGGGCGAAGCGGCGTTCCAGGCGGGCCACCGGCAGGCGGTCGAGCAGCCAGTCGGGTAGCGGCTGCTCGCTGGCGATCTGTTCGCGCAGGTGGGCGAACATCCGCATCTCGCGCAAGAAGGTGGCGTTGAACGCCAGTTCACGCAGACGTTCGCGGATTTCCTTGGCACTGGCCGGGGTTTCGCTGAAATGCAGCGGCGACAGCAGGACCAGCAGGATGTCGGCCGACTGGCAGTGATAGACCAGCGGAAAAACCGCCGGGTTGGCGCTGTAGCCGCCATCCCAGTAGGGTTCGCCGTCGATCTCGATGGTCCGGTGGATGGTCGGCAGGCAGGCCGAGGCGAGCAGCGTGTCGGCCGACAGTTCGTGGTTCTGGAACAGCCGCAGCTTGCCGGAATTGGCGTGGGTCGCGGCGATGAACAGTTTGACCGGGCTGGCGGCGCGCAGGCCGGCGAAATCGATCTGGCGCTCGATGACGTCGCGCAGCGGGTTGAGGTCGAAGGGATTCAACTGCTCCGGGCTGAGGTGATCGGTCCATTGCAGCATCATCTTCAGCGCCGGTGCCATCCTGCTGGCCTGGGCGTTGCCGAATTGCGCCGGCATGGTCTCGGCCATCGCCAGCCAGAAATCGGCCAGCGCCCGGCGCGCGCCCTCGCGGCCGCCATGCAGCAGGCCGTGGGCGAGGCAGGCGGCGTTCATGGCGCCGGCGCTGGTGCCGCTGACGCCTTCGAAGTCGATCGATTCGTCCTCGAGCAGCGCGTCGAGCACGCCCCAGGTGAAGGCGCCGTGGGCGCCGCCGCCTTGCAGGGCGAGGTTGATCCGGGAGGGCAGGGGACTGCTGGTCATCGGTGCGGACTCCGCTGGGGCGACGCCCCGATGATAGCCGCGCCCGGCGTTCACCGCAGCAGTTTGCTGCGGATCGCCGGCAGCGCGGCTTGCGCGGCCCGTTCGCCCTCGATCATCGCCTCGTGGCGGGCGGCGAAATTCCAGGATTTGACGTAAGGCAGGCGCGGGCGGATGACGATGTCGGCTTCGGCCAGTTCGGTCTTGCCGATGACGTTGCCCATGATCGTCGTCGTCTGCCAGAGAATCGCGCTCATGCTGTCGACCGGCTGGCCTTCGGCGGTCGCGGAAATATCGACGGCAATGACGAAATCGGCACCCATCTCGCGCACCGCGCGCACCGGCACCGGGCTGGTCAGGCCGCCGTCGACGTATTGCCGGCCGTTGATCGCCACCGGCTGGAAAACGCCGGGGACGGCCGCCGACGCGCGCACCGCCATGCCGCTGTCGCCGTTGCGGAAAACGACGCGTTCGCCGCTGTTGAGATCGGTAACGACGGTACCGAAAGGAATGTTCAGCTTTTCCAGCGGCCGGCGTTTCAGGTGCTGGTTGACGAAGGACTGCAGCGCCTCGCCCTTGAGCAAGCCGGGACCGCGCAGTGTCCAGTCGGCGAACAGCGTTTCGTCGAGCTGGATCGCCAGTTTCTGCATGGCGAAGGCGTCGAAGCCGCCCGCGTAGAGCGAACCGACGACGGCACCGGCGCTGGTGCCGACGACGTAATCGGGCACGATGCCATGCGATTCGAGCATCTTGATCACGCCGATATGGGCGAAGCCGCGGGCGGCGCCCCCGCCCAGCGCCAGGCCGATCTTCGGTTTGGCTGGCACTGGCGGCGTGCTGACGACGATGGGGGCGGGCGCCGGTTCGGGTTTGCTGCCGGGCAGGGTCATGCAGCCGGAGAGCAGCAAGGCGCCAGCAAGGAGCAAGGCACGGCGGCTGGCGGACGAGGCGGAAAAACGCGCGGAAATCATGGTGCCGCGATCATAGCCGTCCGGCACCCGGTGGGTTTTGACGACGCACCGGTTTTGTGCGGGATTTTTGTAACAGCGGGCCGTCAGACATCCGTCTCGACCAGCCCGCCGTCCTTCTCCATCCAGGCCCGGCGGCCGGCGGCTTCGCCTTTTCCCATCAGCAGCGTGAAGGTCCGGGCCATTTCGACCAGGGTCTCGCGCGCTGCCTGGAACGGCACCAGCCGGCGGGTATCCGGGCAGAGCGTGGTTTCCCAGAGCTGGTCGGGGTTCATTTCACCGAGGCCCTTGAAGCGCGAGACGGTGATCTTGTTCTCGTTGATGCCTTCCTCGCGCAGCTTGTGCAGGGTCTGTTCCTTCTCGGCTTCGTCGAGACAGTAGATCTTGCGCGTGTGGCCGCGGGCTTCGACGTCGACGCGGAACAGCGGCGGCTGGGCGACGTGGATGTGGCCCTTCTCGACCAGTGCCGGGAAATGCTTGAGGAAGAGCGTGAACAGCAGGACCTGGATGTGCGAGCCGTCGACGTCGGCGTCGGACATGACGATGATGCGGCCGTAGCGCAGGCCGGAGAGGTCAATGCTGTCGAGCTGGTCGATGCCGTGCGGGTCGACGCCGACCGCCACCGAGATGTCGTGCACTTCGTTGTTCTTGAACAGCTGGTCGCGTTCGACTTCCCAGGTGTTGAGGACCTTGCCGCGCAGCGGCAGCACGGCTTGCGTTTCCTTGTCGCGGCCCTGCTTGGCCGAGCCGCCGGCCGAGTCGCCCTCGACCAGGAAGAGTTCGTTGCGGCTGATGTCGTCAGATTCGCAGTCGGTCAGCTTGCCGGGCAGGGTGGCGATGCCGGAGGATTTTTTCTTCTCGACCTTCTGCGTCGATTTCAGCCGGTTCTGCGCGGCCTTGACCGCCAGTTCGGCGATCTTCTTGCCGAAGTCGGCGTGGTTGTTCAACCACAGTTCGAACGGATCGCGGACCATCTGGGCGACCAGCTTGTAGGCGTCGCGGCTGGTCAGCTTTTCCTTGGTCTGGCCCTGGAACTGCGGGTCGAGCACCTTGGCCGAGAGCAGGTAGGTCATCTTGCCGCAGACGTCTTCCTGAGCCAGCTTCACTTTCGCCGGCAGGATCGCGTGGTGTTCTGCGAAGGCCTTGACCGCTTCGAATACGCCGGATTTCAGCCCGGCCTCGTGGGTGCCGCCGTCGAGCGTCGGAATCAGGTTGACGTAACTTTCCGGCTTGCCGCCGCCTTCCTCGAACCAGGCCAGCGCCCAGGTCGCGCCTTCGCCGACGGCGAAACCGTTTTCTACGGCGACATATTTCTCGCCGACGAAGATCGGCGCCACCGGTGTGCCGGCCATCATTTCGGCCAGGTAGTCGGCCATGCCGTTCTGGTAGCACCAGACCTTCTTGTCCTGGCCGTCGATTTCCAGTTCGACGGTAACGTTGGGCATCAGCACGGCCTTCGAGCGTAGAAGGTGTTCGAGCTGGCCGAGGTTGACCTTCGGTGAATCGAAATACTTGGGATCGGGCGAGATGCGTACCGTGGTGCCGGTGGTGCGCGGGCCGACCTCGCCGATTTTCGCCAGCGGCTCGACGACGAAACCGTCGGCGAAGACGATCTTATGCACGCCGCCAGCGCGCTTGATCTCGACTTCCAGGCGGGTGGACAGCGCGTTGGTCACCGATACGCCGACGCCGTGCAGACCGCCGGAGAAACGGTAGGCGTTGCCCGATTCCTTCTTGTTGAACTTGCCGCCGGCGTGCAGCTTGCAGAACACCAGCTCGACCGCCGGCTTGCCTTCCTCCGGATGAATTTCGACCGGGATGCCGCGGCCGTTGTCGGACACCTCGATGACGCCGTCGGCGCCGATGCGCACCGCGATCTTTTTGGCGAAGCCGGCCAGCGCCTCGTCGGCGGCGTTGTCGATGACTTCCTGGACGATGTGCGTCGGGCAGGTCGTCCTGGTGTACATCCCCGGGCGTTCCTTGACGGGTTCAAGGTCCTTGAGGACGCGGATCGAAGCAGCGGAGTAATCGGTCATCGGGCGGAAAAGGATTTTGTAAACGGAGGCCAGCGGTGCCAGCCAGGAAAGCTGCAGGATTTTAGCCGCTACACCAACTTGTGCGCGGTTTTTTGCACATTCCCACATTTCGCAAAATTGGCGTATGGTAGATAAAAATAACAACTTGCCGATTACCCTGGGAGCGAGGGAGACAAGCCGTGGATCAAGAAAACACTGGGCCAGCCCTGCAACTGCACTTCGACGAAGCGTCGAAGAAGTTGCTGGCGACCAGCATTACCGACCGTGAGGCGCCGCCGCTGGATGAGCCCGGCCTGCGAGAATTTCTGGCTGCGCAAGGCTGGAGTGCGCTGCGTTACCTGCCGAACATGGCCATCGGGCTACTGGCCAGCCACAACGCCGGCGTTGCCTGCACGCTGCCGATTGCCGAGGCCATCGATGCCGCGATCGGCATCGAGCTATCCCCGGATGCCGTCGAAGCCTGGCTGAACATTGCGCCGTCCGAGGGCGGCGCAGCGGCCACCGCTGACGCCGTGCTCGCGCTGCTGGCCGACAACGGAATCGGCGAAGGCATCGACATGGCCGCGATAGCAGCCGCTGTTGCCGCAGGCAGTGCCAGCCATGCCGTGGTTGCCCGCGGCGTGCCGCCGGTGAACGGTGCCGACGGACGGTTCGAGTCGCTGCTGCCGGAAGTCCGCGATCGGCGTCCTCAGGTCGATGCCAGCGGCCATACCGATTACCGCGATCTCGGCGACATCTTCGTCGTGCACAGCGGCGACTGGCTGATGCTGCGCCATCCGCCGACCGAAGGCACGCCCGGGCGCAGTCTGCTTGGCGAAACGATCCCGGCGACGCCGGGCAAGACGGTGATGTACGCCAGTTCATTACCCGGTACCGCCTTCGATCCGGCCAATCCCGACCTGCTGGTGGCGGCAATCAACGGCCAGCCAGTGGCCGTCGCCGGCGGCATGATGGTCGAACCGGTCTATCGCGTGGCCACAGTATCGACCGCCACCGGCAACGTCGATTTCGACGGCAGCGTCGTGGTCGCCGGCGATGTGTGCACCGGCATGACGGTGCGCGCTTCCGGCGACATCGAGGTCGGCGGCGTGGTCGACATGGGTACGCTGGAAGCGGGCGGCAGCATCGTCGTCAAGGGCGGCGCCATGGGTTCGCTCGGGCGCAAGACCAGCGAGGAATGCCATATCCGCAGTGGCGGCAGCTTTCACTCGGCCTATGCCCAGCAGGCCAGGATCGAGGCGGGCGACAGCATCTTCATCGACGATACGGCGATGCAGTGCGAACTCACCGCGATCAACCACATCAATGTCGGCGGCAAGCGGCGCGGCCACATCATCGGCGGTCACCTGCAGGCGACGCTGTCGATCACCGGCAAGGTCGTCGGTTCGCCCAACCGCGTGCTGACGCATTGTGCAATCGGCGTCAATCCGCTGCTGCACAAGCAACTGTTGCAGATGAACAAGGTCCGCGACGAGCGTGAAACGCAACTGCTCGAGGTCGCCAAGCTGCTCGATTTCGCCGGCAAGAACCCCGGCCGCCTGCGCCCCGACATGATCGCCAAGGCGCGCGCCACCGCGGCCCAGTTGTCGGCGCAGATCGCCGAAATGCGCGAGGAACAGGACGCGCTGACCCACAAGATCGAGCTGTCACAGCAATCTCGTCTGGTTGCCAAAGAGCTGCTGTGCGAAGGGGTCGAGGTGCATCTCGGCAACCAGTGCTACAAGGTGGTCGGCGAGCACGGCGCCTGCGCGGTTGGAATGGGCGGCAACGGCCTCGAATTGATGGCGATCGACGACAAGGAAGGCTGATCGGTCACGCTGCCGGGAACTTCCTGCTAATCTCGCACACCTAGCTGTCGATCATTTACCAGGAGCACCCATGAACATCGCCGACATCGCCACCACCCGCCGTACCTGCAAGGCCTTCGATCCGACCCGCAAGATCGATCCCTCTGCCATCGAACAGTTGAAGACGCTGCTGCGCTACGCGCCGTCGTCGGTCAATTCGCAGCCCTGGCACTACATCATTGCCAGCACCGAGGAAGGCAAGGAAAAGATTGCGGCAACGCTGGCCGGTCGTTTCGAATACAACGCGCCCAAGGTGCGCAATGCCTCGCACGTGGTTGTCCTCTGTGTCCGTCGCGACCTCGACGATGCCCACCTGCAGGCCCTGATCGAGCAGGAAACGCGCGACGGCCGCTTCGCCACGCCGGAAGCGAAGGAGATGCAGCACAACGCCCGCGTCTTCTACACCACGCTGCATCGCGACCAGTTGGACGACCTGCCGCGGTGGACCGAGAAGCAGATCTACATCGCCCTCGGCTCGCTGCTCTTCGGCGCCGCCGCGCTCGGCATCGACGCCTGCCCGATGGAAGGGATCGATGCCGCCGCCGTCGATGCGGCGCTTGGTCTCGAAGCCCAGGGGCTGCGCTGCGTGCTGCTGACTGCGCTCGGTTACGGCAGCGCGCAGGATTTCAACGCCACGTTGCCGAAGTCGCGTCTGCCGGTCGCTTCGGTGATCAGCGAAATCTGAGTTCTCAGCCGGCCGGCCGCGACATGTAGCGCGCCGGCCCGGGGTAGGTCGCCAGGGCCGTTGCGCCTGCCGGCGACAGCGCGTCGTGGTCGACGAAGCCCTGGCGCTGCCAGAAGCTGAATGCCGCCTGCACGCAGACCAGGGCCGCATGCGCCAGCCCGCGTTCGCGGGCGGCCTGCAGGGCGTGGCCGACCAGCGCCGCGCCCAGGCCGCAGCCGGCCGCCGAGGGGGCTACCGCCAGATCGTGGAAATAGAGGCAGTCGGCCGATCCGGCCAGCTCGAAAGCGCCGCCCAGCGGCGTCACCTTGCCCAGTCGCGACGGGTAGGTCGCCAGATAGGCGCAGATTTCACCGTTTCTTTCCGCCACCCAGGCAAATTCCGCTGCCGTGTCCAGGCGCTGCTGCCAGGTTGCGGCATCCTCGTTCATCGCCGGTGGGTAGCACAGGCGCTGCACGGCCAGTATCGACGGCAGGTCGGTGGCTTGGCTGGGGCGAAGGCGGATTGGATCGGTCTGCATGGGGATGCGATTCTAGGCCGGCAATCGGCGAAGTCAATTTGCCCGCCGACAGGTAACATGCGCTTTTCATCACCGTGAGGCGCCGTCGATGAGCAAGGCATTGCGTTGGTCGGAACGCTGGTTCCGCTTCGGATTGTGGATCGTTGCCGTGGTCTTCGCCAGTTTCCTGATCGGGCTGGGCGGCAATATCGTTGAAAACCTGCCGCGCGTCGAGCAGCGGTTGACCTTGGACAGCTTCCTCGACCAGGCGGCCGCCGAGCGTCTGCGTAGCGAGATCGAAGCGGCGCAGCAGGCCCGCCAGACGGCACAGGATGCGCATGATCAGGCGCAACTGAAACTGAACATTGCCCGTTCGGACGCGAGCACTGCCCGCGACACCTTCAACAACTGGTTGGCGACCCGGCGGGCGACGCAACGCGCCGAGCAGGATCAGGAACTGATCGCCCGCACCGGCGAGCTCGATGCCCTGAAAGCTGCCGAGCGCCAGGCGCTGGCAGCGGTGCAAACCCAGCAGCAGGCCCTGCTCGACCAGCAACAGGCGGAAAGCCGCGCCCGGCAAGCGCTGAGCGACATGCGCGAGGCGGCCGGCGAACGCTATCACGACGAATTGCGCGGCCAGGAATTGCGCGTCTTCGGCTACCGCCTGGCGCTGACCCTGCCGCTGCTGGCGGTCGCCGGCTGGCTGTTCGCCAAGCAGCGCAAGAGTACCTGGTGGCCGTTCGTCTGGGGTTTCATCTACTTCGCGCTGTTTGCCTTCTTCGTCGAGCTGGTGCCCTACATCCCGAGCTACGGCGGTTGGGTGCGCTACGTGGTCGGCATCGTGCTCACCGTTCTGGTCGGGCGCTACGCCATCATCGCGCTGAATCGTTATCTGGAGCGCCAGAAACAGGCCGAGGCCCTGCCCGACGTCGAGCGGCGCAAGGAACTGTCCTACGACGTGGCGCTGGCTCGGCTGGGCAAGAAGGTCTGCCCCGGTTGCGAACGCGCCGTCGATCTGACCAATACCGCCATCGATTACTGCCCGCACTGCGGCATCTGCCTGTTCGACCACTGTAGCGCCTGCAACGAGCGCAAGAGTGCCTTCGCCCGTTTCTGCCACGCCTGCGGCGCGGCAGCGCGCAGCTAGAGGAGGAGGGCGCCGGCCAGCGCGCAGCCGGCGACGACGCGCCACGGCGCCTGCTTGCCGAACATCAGCGCGGCGAAGGCGAGGGCGGCGAGCAGCAGTTCCAGCGGCCCGTGGATGGCGCTGGTCCACACCGGGTCGTAGAGCGCCGCCAGCAGGATGCCGACGACCACGGCATTGACGCCGGCCAGGGCGGCACGGGCGCGCTGGTTGGTGCGCAGCGCGTCCCAGAAGGGCAGCGCCCCGGCCACCAGCAGAAAGGCCGGCAGGAAGATGGCCGCCAGCGCCAGCAGACCGCCGCCCCAGCCGTTGGGCGCGAGGTTGCCGGCGGCGCCGAGGAAGGCGGCGAAGGTGAACAGCGGGCCAGGCACTGCCTGCGCGGCGCCGTAACCGGCGAGGAAAGTCTCGCTGCCGATCCAGCCCGGGGCGACGGTTTCAGCCTGCAGCAGCGGCAGCACCACGTGTCCACCGCCGAAGACCAGGGCGCCGGCCCGGTAGAAGGCATCGACCAAGGCCAGCGCCTGTCCGGGGAAGGCTTGCGCCAGCAGCGGTAGCCCGGCCAGACCCAGGAAGAAGAGCAGCAGCCAGAGGCTGGCGGCACGCCGGCCGATGCCGGCGGCGAGCGCTTCGCCGGGCGTGGTGATGCCTGACTGCTTGAGGCTCAAGCCGATCAGTCCGCCGACGACAATCACGCCGATCTGGCTCCAGGCCGACGGCAGAGCGAGCAGAAAGGCGGCGGCCGCCAGTGCCAGTACGCGCCGGGGCCAGTCCGGGCAGAGGCTCTTGGCCATGCCCCAGACCGCCTGTGCGACGACGGCGACGGCGACGATCTTGAGGCCGGCGATCAGGCCGCCGGGCAGGCGGTCGCCGAATTCGACCAGGCCGATGGCAAACAGGATGAGCAGAATCGCCGACGGCAGCGTGAAGCCGCACCAGGCGGCCAGTGCGCCGCGATAACCGGCGCGTTGCAGGCCGAGCGCCAGGCCGACCTGGCTGCTCGCCGGGCCAGGCAGGAATTGACAGAGCGCGACCAGATCGGCGTAGGCCGCATCGCTCAGCCAGCGGCGACGATGAACGAATTCCTCGCGGAAATAGCCAAGGTGGGCAATCGGGCCACCGAAGGCGGTCAGGCCGAGGCGGAGGAAGATCAGGAAGGTTTCGCGGACAGGAGAGAGCGTCGTCATGCGCGCAGTTTAGCGACGTAATGTTTCAGAAAACAGGATGGTTTACATTTTCGAACACAAGCCGGCGCGTGATTTGTTAGGCTCGTTCCTGCTAGATCATCCGGAGTTTGAATCGATGTCCGTCATGCGCAAGATTGCCGTGGTTTTCGCCGTGTTGTTCGCTTTGCTGGCCGTCGCGGCCGGTGTTGTCTATGCGCTGTTCGATGCCGAGGCGATCAAGCGCCAGATTGCCGAACAGGTAGCCGCCAAGACTGGCCGGGTACTGACCATCGGTGGCGACGTCGGCCTGTCGATCTGGCCGGAACTGGCGGTGCGCGCTGGTCGCGTCAGCCTGTCGGAAGCGGATGGCAAGACGGATTTTGCCGCGATCGATTCGCTGCGTGTCGCGGTGGCGGTGATGCCGCTGTTGTCCGGGCGGCTGGAAGCGCGGGAAATCGAGATCGACGGTCTGGCGCTGACGCTGATCAAGCGGCGCGACGGATCGCTCAATATTGACGATTTGCTGGCCGGGCAGAAGGAAAAGCCGGCTGGCGAGGCCAAGCCCGCCGCCCCTGAGAGCAGCCAGCCTCTGCAAGTGGACATCGCTGGTCTGGCCTTGCGCAACGCCCGCTTCACCTGGCGCGACCAGACGACCGGCAAGACGACACAGCTTTCCTCGATTGATTTTTCGACCGATCGCCTGCAGGCCGACAGCGCCGCCGCCACCCTGGCGATTGACGCGCTCAAGCTGGCAACGCGCGGCAGCAGCGGCGACGACAGTTTCGAGTTTGCCATCGACATGCCGGCCATCCGCCTGGCCGGGCAGCGTCTGGAAACCCCGTTTTCCGGCAACCTGGGCCTGGTCAGCAGCAAGCTGCCGATGCGCAGCCTGAAACTGCCCTTGTCCGGCAAACTGGCTGTCGATCTGGCCAAGTCGAGCGCCAGCCTGGGGCTCGATACTCGGCTCGACGAATCGATAATCGGGCTGCAACTGGCGGTCGAGCGTTTTTCGCCGCTGTTTTTCAATTTTGACCTGAAGATCGACCAGCTGAATGTCGACCGCTATCTGCCGCCAAAACCCAGCGCCAGTGCCGGTCAGGCAACGCCAACCGGTGGCGAGGCCCCCATCGCCAAGGGCAAGGCTGACGATGCCATCGACCTGTCGGCGCTCAACGCGCTGAATTTCCGTGGCCGGGTGGCGATCGGACAGCTACAGGCGCAGGGCCTGAAAGTGTCGGCGCTCGATACCCGGATCGCGGCAGCCAACGGCCGACTGGATATCTCGCCGATGACCGCCAGACTCTACGGCGGCAGCCTCGACGGTGCGCTCGGCGTCAATGCCCGAGGCAATGTGTTGACGGTGCGCCAGAAATTGGCTGGCATCGATATCCGGGCGTTGATGAAGGACGCCATCGACAAGGAACCGCTGGAAGGTCGGGGCAGCCTGTCGCTCGATGTGAATACGCGCGGGGCCAACGCCGATGCCCTGAAACGGGCGCTGGCCGGTCAGGCGGCGCTCGAACTGCGCGATGGCGCGGTGCGCGGCGTCAATGTCGGCAAGATGCTGCGCGACGCCAAGGCCGTGCTCAAATCCGGTCAGGTCGGCAGCGCCACGGCCAGCACCACGGAAAAGACCGACTTCTCCGAACTGACCGCTTCCTTCCGGATCGCCGGCGGGGTGGCGCGCAACGATGATCTGGCCATGAAGTCGCCGCTGCTGCGTCTGGGCGGCGCCGGCGACATCGACATCGGCAACAGCCGGATCGATTACCTGGCCAAGGTCAGCATCGTTGATACTGCGCAAGGTCAGGAGGGCAAGGAGCTCGCCGAGTTGCGCGGCATCACCATCCCGATCCGCCTGCGCGGTCCCTTCGACAAGCTCTCGTACTCGCTCGAAGTCGGTGATCTGTTGAAGGATGCGGCCAAGGCCAAGGTCGAGGAAAAGAAGCAGGAACTCAAGCAAAAGGCCAACGAAAAACTCCAGGAAAAGCTGGGCGGCAAATTGCAGGGCTTGTTCGGGAAATGAGTCTTCCGACCTAGAATGCGGGCTTTGCCGGAAAGTTTTCAGCCATGGCCCGCATCCGCATCGAACTGCCGGAAACCTTTGTCTTTTCGACCGAGGTTCCGATCTATATCCAGCATATCAATTACGGTCATCATCTCGACAACGCCGCGCTGCTGATGCTGGTCGCCGAGGCGCGGGTGCGTTTCTTCAGGCATTTCGGCTGGAGCGAGATGGATGTGGACGGACCGGGCATCATCGTCGCCGATGTCGCCGCCCAGTACCGTTCCGAAGCCTTCCACGGCGAGACGCTGGTGATCGGCTTTGCCACCGCCGACTTCCACGAACACGGTTGCGACCTGGTCTGGCAGTTGAACGACCGGGCCAGCGGCCGCGAAGTCGCCCGTGGCAAGCACGGCATCGTCTTCTTCGATTACGCGACGCGCAGCAAGGCCAGGGTACCGGCCAGCTTCATCGCCAAGGTCGGCGCATGATTCCGATCCGCTACGTTGAGCCGGTGTTCCGGCCGCCGTCGGAAGCGGAATCGCTGATCCTGCCGGTGACCGACGGCTGTTCGTGGAACCAGTGCACCTTCTGCGAGATGTACACCGCGCCGCAGAAGAAATTCCGCGCCCGCGACGAGGCCGAAGTGCTGGACAGCATCCGTGCCACCGGCGAGCGCTACGGCAGCGACATCCGCCGCGTCTTCCTGGCCGACGGCGACGCGCTGGTTTTGCCGACGCGCCGGCTGCTGACCGTACTCGAAGCGATCCGCACCCAGCTGCCGGCGGTGCGCCGCATTTCCAGCTACTGCCTGCCGCGTAACCTGCGCAAGAAAAGCCAGCAGGAAATCGACGAGCTGGCCGCCGCCGGCCTCTCCATGGTCTATGTCGGTGCCGAGTCGGGCGACGACGCGGTGCTGGCGGCGGTCGACAAGGGCGAAACCTTTGACACCACCGTCGACGCGCTGAACAAACTCGGCGCCGCCGGTATCAGCCGTTCGGTGATGATCCTCAACGGCCTTGGCGGCCGCGAACTGTCGCGTCAGCACGCGGAAAATTCGGCGCGCCTGGCCAATGCCACCCAACCGGAATACCTGGCGACGCTGGTGGTCAGCTTTCCCAAGGGCGAACAGCGCCTGCGCGCCGGTTTTCCCGGCTGGGAACCGCTGGCTCAGTCCGAACTTTTCGCCGAGATGGAGATTTTCCTCAGCGGACTGGAACTGAAACGCACGGTGTTCCGCTCCGACCACGCATCGAACTGGCTGATCCTCAAGGGCACGCTCGGCGCCGACAAGGAACGCCTGCTCGCCCAGGTGCGCCAGGCCATCGCCGGCGAGGCAAGGCTGCGTCCGGCCTGGGCGCGGGGACTCTGAAACTGGGCTATCATTCGCCCATTGCCAAGGAACAGCCCATGAACCCAAATCCCCTGACCGAGGCCGATTTCGACCGGCTTGAAGAATTGCTTGAAGCCGAGGTGTTCGGCGAGGACGCGATGCGTCTCGACGAGGCGCAGGCGTTGATCTGTGCCGTGGTCAGCAGCCCGGAACCGATCCAGCCGGCAGTCTGGTTGCCGGAAGTGCTTGGCCCCGGTGCCGACAAGGGTGACGATCCGGTGGTGGCCGAAACGGTCGAACTACTGATGCGCCTGAACAACGATATTGCCCAGTCGCTGTTCGATGACGAGACGATGTCGCCGATGCTCTATCCAGTCGACGAGAATTCCGAGGAATACGATTTCGCCGCCTGGGCCGATGCCTATGTCTACGGCGCCGGTCTTGGCGGTGACTGGTACGAGCTGGCCGGCAAGCATGCCGATGATCTGTCCGAGTTGCTTGAACCGATGTTCATGCTCAACGGCATGCTCAAGGAAGATGCCGAGAAGAACGGCGAGCGCTGGTTCAATCCGGCCGAGGAAGCGCGCCTGCTGGCCGACCTTCAGGATAACCTGCCGGTGATCGTGCAAACGCTGTACAACTTCTGGCGCGCCAAGCGCGGCGGGGCGACGGTGCAGCGCGACGAGCCGAAGACCGGCCGCAACGATCCCTGTCCCTGCGGCAGCGGCAAGAAATTCAAGCAGTGCTGCGGTAGTCCGGAAAAACTGAACTGAAATCAGCGCAGTCGTGACCGGAACAGCAAGGGCCAACCCGGTGTTGGCCCTTTTTACTGGCGGCCGTAACGCTGCTTCTGCTCGAACGCCACCGCCCGGTGAAGGTAAGCGGTAAACGCCTTCATGGCCTCGGTATTGTTGCTGTAACCCTTCTCCTGAACCTCGGCGTCAACGATGGCATCGAGTTCGGCGGGAAAGGAGATTTCCGGATAACGGGTTCTGCGCTTGGCTTGTTTCATGATGGTTCGGATAACGGCAAAGCTGCGGACTGTACATGCAGTGCTGCGATTTTCCAATGATCACCCGTGCAGCATGTTCCAGGTGTCGGTCAGCAAAGAAACACTTGTTTGCTGCACTGTCGCAAGTGGATAATCCTCGCCTTCTGATGACAGGTGCGCAAAGTGCCTGGTGACAAGGGTATGGGGGCAATGAAAATCCGGTTGGGGCTTTGGCTGTTGTCAGTCCGGGACGCGTTCGTCACCTTGCTGCCCCTGACGCTGTTCGGCGTTGCCGCGACCCTGCTCAGGAATTTTCCCGGCGGCCTTGACTGGCTGTATCCCAGCGTCGCCTTTGCCGCCAGCTGGGAAGCCAGCCTGGAGCAGATCATCGCAGCCAGCCACGGTGTTTTCGGCCTCGCCCTGGCGGTGGCGGTGGCGCTGCATCTGGTCCCTCGTCTGCCGAGCCTTCAGGACCCCGACGACAATCCGCCACCGATGATGGTTGGCGCCGCCGCGCTGGTCAATTTCATGCTGTGTTCCATGGGGCTGTCGCTGGGCGGGGGCGACGCGATGGGCTACGAGGCGATGCTGCTCGGCATCATCGTCGGCCTGGGGACTGCCGAACTGCTGCGCTGGTCCGCCGGGCAGCGCTGGCTGATGTTCGTCGATGTGCCGGTGGATGCCGACAGGTCACTGATCCACGCCCTGCGTTTCTGTACCCCGGTGATCTTCTGCGGTATTTTCATCCTGCTGCTGGCCAGCGCCTTGTCAGGGGTGTCATTGCTGGCACCGGTCTTTGCCGTGCTCGCAGACTGGCTGGCGGCGTCGATGCTCGGCGAATACCTCGCGACCAGCATCGTCATCCTGGTCAACCAGGCCTTCTGGTCCATCGGCGTGCACGGCGGACAACTGCTTGACCTTTATGCCGCTGATTTCTTCGTTGCCCCCGGCTTGGCGCCGGACGGGCAGCTGGCCTGGCGGCCACTGTTCGACTCATTCGTCCTGCTTGGTGGCAGCGGGGCCACGCTCGGCCTGATCGTGGCCATCCGCCTGGCGGCAGCGGGCGGGGCGCAATGGCGGATCGCCCGGCTCGGTCTGCTGCCGTCGATGTTCAACATCAACGAAGTGATCCTGTTCGGCCTGCCGGTCGTACTGTCACCCCTCTATCTCGTGCCCTTCATCCTGGTGCCGCTGGCCCTCGGCCTGTTGACGTTGTTTGCCGTCAATGGCGGCCTGTTCGAATTGCAGGCAGTCAGCATCCCGTGGACGACGCCGCCGCTGATATCCGGCTGGCTGCTCAGTGGTTCCTGGCGCGGGGTGCTCTGGCAGGTCATGGAAATCGGTCTGGCAACCCTGTTCTATTTGCCCTTCGTGCGCCGTGCAGAAGCAGTGCGGGCAGCCAGCCAGGCCCGCCTGTTCGGTGAAGTGCTCGAAGCGGTGAGAACCGAGGCGCCGGTGCGGGCGATGGTGATCAGGCGTCGCGACGAACTCGGCATCATGGGCCGGATACTGCTCGCCGCCCTGCGCGCCGACATCCGCAAAGGTGCGCTGTCCATGTGCTACCAACCCAAACATGATCGGGCAGGGGCGCTGGTTGGCCTGGAGGCGCTGGTGCGCTGGAACAGCCGAAAGTTCGGCCCGATTCCCGCTCAGGTAGCCGTCAACCTTGCCGAAGATGGCGGCTGCATCCGCGAACTCGGCTACTGGGTAATCAACACCGCGTGTGCCGCGAAAGCTCGCTGGAATGCCCTTGGTCATGGCGAACTGACTCTGGCGATCAACGTTTCCCCATCCCAGCTCGCCGACCCCGGGTTTGCCGGGCAACTGGCCCTGGCCCTGCAGGCTCACGGCCTGAACTGTCACGAGATCGAAATCGAAATCACCGAATCGCAGGCGATTCCGGACGAAGCGTCCACCAATGCCACGCTGCAGGCGCTCTCGGAAAATGGCGTGCGCCTGTCGATGGACGACTTCGGCATGGGTTATTCGTCACTGCTGCACCTGCGCCGCTTCGGCATCCACTCGATCAAGATCGACGGCTCGCTGACCCGCGACCTGCAAGGCAACCCGGCCAACGCCGACATCATCCGGGCCATCTGCGCGCTCGGCAAGGCACGGCAGGTCGAAGTCGTCGCCGAGTTCGTCGAAACCCGCGAACAAATGCAGGCCCTGATCGACATGGGCTGCGACGTTTTTCAGGGCTATCTCTACAGCCCGCCGCTCACCGAGGCCGCATGCCTGGAATACTTCGAGCGCTGCCGTATCGCATCAATCGGCTGCGACAGCAGAGCGGACGATGCGGCTCAAAAGCAGAAGCTGGCGTAAGTCCGTCAGGTGTTGAGGGGGCGTACGGTGGCGGGAAAATGCCGGATTTTTGCGGTCGACCGTGAAATTGGCATAAAAATGGGAAGTAATGACGGAAAGATTGTGTCTGACTGCGGCCATTCAGTCTTCTTCGGAGATGCTCCCGCTTGCCGCCTTCATGTCGCTGGTGCATGATCGCGTGCTATGACATTCAAGAACCTGATCCAGCGATTGCTGATTGCTCTGGCGCTTGTCGGCTGCCAGCATGCACTGGCCAATGCCTACAAGTGCAGGATGCCCGATGGCAAGGTGCTCATTTCCAGCACGCCTTGCGATGAACGGGCGAAGACCGTGTCGGTGCAGCAGCGGGAGCAGATTTCGCCGAGTCAGAGACAGGCTGCGATTGACGATCTGAATCGTCAGAAGGATTTTGTCGTGCGTGCGGAAAATTCGCGACAGGTCGAGTCAGTGCCGGTTTCGAGGCAAGTTCAGGGTGGTGGTCGTGATGTCAGCGGATGCCTGATGAAGGTGACGGCGACTTCTGGCCTGTCGCCTGCTCAGGAGGCGCATCGCAAGGTGGTTTGCTACCAGGGCACGCGATTCATGGCGGATGATTGCGAGCGGAATGTGGCTGCAACGATGCGCTTGTCGAGCAGTTCGGAGCAGCACTATCGCGCTCAGTGCCGGCTGGTCAGTCGTTGATGCTTGAATAAAAATCGGGGGCCAACATTGCGTTGGCCCCCGATTTTTGCCTTTTAGCCCAGTTCGACCGGCACGAACAGGCGGCTGTTGCCGCGCTCGATCAGGATGGCCGCACGCTTGCCGGACTGGGTCAGGGCGGCGTTCAGTTTGTCGGCATCGCCGACGACCTGGCCATTGACCGAGACGATGATGTCGCCGGCGCGGATGCCGGCCCGCGCGGCTGGGCCGCCGGTCCGCTCGACGACCAGGTTGCCGCTGCTGCCGGTGCGGCGTTTTTCTTCGGCGGTCAGCGGGCGTACGGCGACGCCAAGGCGGTTCTGGCCGGCGGTGGGGGCCTCGGCGCTGGCGCTGCGTTCTTCCTCGAAAGCACCGACCTGAACGACGATGTCGCGGGCAGCGCGGTTGCGCCAGACCTGCAGGCGGATGTTTTCGCCGGGGCGCTTGGCGGCGACGATGGCGGGCAGTTCGCCCGACAGCTCAACCCTTTCGCCATCGATGCCGAGGATCACGTCGCCGGCTTCGAGTCCGGCCTTGCCGGCGGGGCCGTCCTTGTCCACCGAGGTCACCAGGGCGCCGGCCGGCCGGCTGAGGCCGAAGCTGTCGGCCAGCGACTGGTCGATCTCCTGGATGCTGATGCCGATCCGCCCGCGCTCGACCTTGCCGTGCTTGACGATCTGCTGCTGCACGTTCATCGCCAGTTCGATCGGAATGGCGAAGGACAGGCCCTGGAAGCCACCGCTGCGTGAGTAGATCTGTGAATTGATGCCGATCACTTCGCCATGCATGTTGAACAGCGGGCCGCCCGAGTTGCCTGGGTTGACCGCCACGTCGGTCTGCAGGAAGGGGACGTAGCTGCCGTCGGGCAGGCTGCGCGACTTGGCTGAAATGATGCCGGCGCTGGCGCTGGATTCGAAACCGAAGGGCGAGCCGATGGCCAGTACCCAGTCGCCAACCTGGGCCTGGCGGCTGTTGCCGATGCGTACGGTCGGCAGGTTGCGACCTTCGATGCGTAGTACGGCGACGTCGCTGGCCTTGTCCTGGCCGAGGATTTTGGCCTTGAACTCGCGCTTGTCGTTGAGCTTGACGACGACTTCGTCGGCGTCGGCGACAACGTGGGCGTTGGTCATGATCAGACCGTCGGCCGAGATGATGAAGCCGGAACCGAGGCCGCGGGTCGGCGTGCTCTCGCGCGGAACCATGCCGCGGAACTGGCGGAAGAAATGGTAGAAGGGGTCGTTCGGGTCGAGTTGCGGGAAGCCGGCGGCGTTATCCGTGCGCTTGCCGGTGACGCTGATGTTGACCACGGCCGGGCCGTTGGCGGCGACGATGCTGCGCATGTCCGGATAGCCGATCGGCGCCGGCATGGCGACCGGGGTGGAGACGGCGACCGGCGGAATCTGGGCGACCGGCGCCTGTCCAGGGCCGAGTGCCCAGGCACCGCCGATGGCGGCGGAAACGGCGATGGCAGCAAGGCTGAGTTTCAGTCGGGTGCTGGGCATGGGGATTTTCTCCTTCATATTCGACACCGGCAGTATCTGGGGGCTGGCGTGCAATTTCAAACCGCCTTTTTGCGACGATTTGTGACAAAACTTTGCCGCTGCCGGTCAACGAAAAAGCCGCCCGGGTGGGCGGCTTGGCGGGAGCGATGTGGAATCAGGCCTTGACCGGAATCTTGCCGATCTTGATCTGCCATTCCTTCGGGCCGGTGTTGTGCACGCTGGTGCCGGACGAATCGACGGCCACCGTCACCGGCATGTTCTCGACATCGAACTCGTAGATGGCTTCCATGCCCAGATCGGCAAAGCCGACGACCTTGGCCGACTTGATGGCTTTTGCCACCAGATAGGCGGCGCCGCCGACGGCCATCAGGTAGGCCGACTTGTTGTCCTTGATCGCCTCGATGGCCACCGGGCCGCGCTCGGACTTGCCGATCATCGAGATCAGGCCGGTCTGTTCGAGCATCATCCGCGTGAACTTGTCCATGCGCGTGCCGGTGGTCGGGCCGGCCGGGCCGACGACTTCGTCACGCACCGGATCGACCGGGCCGACGTAGTAGATGACGCGGTTGGTGAAATCGACCGGCAGCTTCTCGCCCTTGGCCAGCATGTCGGCGATGCGCTTGTGCGCGGCGTCACGGCCGGTCAGCATCTTGCCATTCAGCAGCAGCTTCTGGCCAGGCTTCCAGGACGCGACTTCTTCCTTGGTCAGCGTGTTCAGGTCGACACGGGTCGCCGACTTGAGGTCCGGCGTCCAGGTCACGGCCGGCCAGTCTTCAAGCTTCGGCGGTTCGAGCTTGGCCGGGCCGGAGCCGTCGAGGTGGAAGTGGCAGTGGCGGGTCGCGGCGCAGTTCGGCACCAGCGCGACCGGCAGGTTGGCGGCGTGGCAGGGGTAATCCAGCACCTTGACGTCGAGCACGGTGGTCAGGCCGCCGAGGCCCTGGGCGCCGACGCCGAGGGCGTTGATCTTTTCCATCAGTTCGAGGCGCAGTTGTTCCGGACGGGTCAGTGTCGCGCCGGTTGCCGCCTTGGCCTTCAGTTCATGGATGTCGACCGGCGCCATGATCGATTCCTTGGCCAGCAGCATGGCCTTTTCCGGCGTGCCGCCGATGCCGATGCCGATGATGCCGGGCGGACACCAGCCGGCGCCCATTTCCGGAATCTTCTTCAGGACCCAGTCGACCAGGTCGTCGGAGGGGTTGAGCATGGCGAACTTGGCTTTGGCTTCCGAGCCGCCGCCCTTGGCCGCGCAGATGACTTCGACGTGGTGGCCTTCGACAATCTCGAAGTGGACCACGGCCGGGGTGTTGTCCTTGGTGTTCTTGCGGGCACCGGCCGGGTCGGCCAGCACCGAGGCGCGCAGCGGATTGTCCGGGTTGCCGTAGGCGCGACGCACGCCTTCGTTGATCATTTCCTGGATGCTCATCGTGGCATCCGGCCAGGTGACCTGCATGCCGACCTTGATGAAGACCATGCCGATCCCGGTGTCCTGACAGATCGGGCGGTGGCCTTCGGCCGACATCCGCGAGTTGGTCAGGATCTGGGCGATGGCGTCCTTGGCGGCGGGGCTTTCCTCGCGCTCGTAGGCTTCACCCAGTGCCTTGATGTAATCGAGCGGGTGGTAGTAGCTGATGTACTGGAAGGCATCGGCGATCGACTGGATCAGGTCTTCCTGCTTGATGGCGGTCATGCGCAACTCCGGATCAATGGTTTGTTATCGGTAGGTCGGGGGCCGGGCAGCCGATCGAGTGGATGGGTCCGGCGCGACGGGGCAAAAGTTTAACACGCTGGCAAGCGCCTTATCCTGATTGCCGGAATGCTGCGCCGCAGCGTGATTTCGTAAGGCCTTTGTAAGATTATCATCGTGTAATGTGGGCTTGACGCTTGAACGGGTGGCAGCTTTGCCCAGGCGCGTACGGCTTTGTTACATCGTGGGTGTCTGCCCGCGATCCGATCGGTTGTTTCAACATAATCGCGAAGTACCGCAGAGGAGAATAAATATGTCGAATGAGTCCGTGCAGTTTTACTATCCGTCCGAAGAGACCGTTAAGAACGCAGCGGTTTCCGGGATGGACGCCTACAAGGCGCTGTGCGCGGAAGCTGAAGCCGACTACGAGGGTTTCTGGGCCAAGCGTGCCCGTGACCTGATCACCTGGAAGGAACCCTTCACCCAGGTGCTGGATGAGTCCAATGCTCCGTTCTACAAGTGGTTTGCCGACGGCAAGCTGAACGTTTCCTACAACTGTCTGGATCGCCAGATCGAAGCCGGCAAGGGCGACAAGGTCGCGCTGATCTTCGAAGCCGACAACGGCGATGTGACCAAAGTCACCTACAAGGAACTGCTGGTCAAGGTCTGTAAGATGGCCAACCTGCTCAAGGCCAAGGGCGTGCAGAAGGGCGACCGCGTCGTCATCTACATGCCGATGACCGTTGAAGGTGTGGTTGCCATGCAGGCCTGTGCCCGTATCGGCGCCACCCACTCCATCGTTTTCGGCGGCTTCTCCGCCCAGGCTCTGCGCGATCGCATCATCGACGCCGGCGCTACCATGCTGATCACCTCCGACGGCCAGTTCCGTGGCGGCAAGGCGCTGCCGCTCAAGGCCATCGCCGACGAAGCCCTGGCCATGGGCGGTTGCGACACGCTCAAGGGCGTCATCGTGTTCAAGCGCACCGGCATGGACGTGACCATGGTTGCCGGCCGTGACGAATGGCTCCACGAAGGCATGGCCAGCCAGCCGGAAACCTGCGAACCGGAATGGGTCGGTGCCGAGCACCCGCTGTTCATCCTCTACACCTCCGGCTCCACCGGCAAGCCGAAGGGCGTTCAGCACTCCACCGGCGGCTACCTGCTGCATGCCATCCTGACCATGAAGTACACCTTCGACATCAAGGATAACGATGTCTTCTGGTGTACCGCCGACATCGGCTGGGTTACCGGCCACACCTACATCACCTACGGCCCGCTCGCTTGTGGCGCCACCGAAGTGGTCTTCGAAGGCGTGCCGACCTATCCGGACGCCGGTCGTTTCTGGAAGATGATCCAGGATCACAAGGTCTCGATCTTCTACACCGCCCCGACCGCCATTCGTTCGCTGATCAAGGCTTCCGACACCAATGCCGCTGTCCATCCGAAGAGCTACAACCTGTCTTCGCTGCGCATCCTCGGTTCGGTCGGCGAGCCGATCAACCCGGCTGCCTGGACGTGGTACCACGAGAATGTCGGCGGCGGTCGCTGCCCGATCGTCGATACCTTCTGGCAAACCGAAACCGGTGGTCACATGATCACCCCGATGCCGGGCGCGACGCCGCTGATTCCGGGTTCGTGCACGCTGCCCTTCCCGGGCATCCAGTTCGCCGTGGTCGACGAGACCGGTGCCGAACTGCCGTGGGGCCAGGGTGGCATCCTCGTCTGCAAGAAGCCGTGGCCGTCGATGATCCGTACCATCTGGGGTGACGACGAGCGCTTCGTCAAGTCCTACTTCCCGGCCGACTTCCAGGGCAAGCTGTACCTGGCAGGCGACGGCGCGATCCGCGATGCCGAAACCGGCTACTTCACCATCACCGGCCGTATCGACGACGTGCTGAACGTTTCCGGTCACCGCATGGGTACCATGGAAATCGAATCGGCGCTGGTTGCCAACCCGCTGGTTGCCGAAGCTGCCGTCGTTGGCCGTCCGGACGACCTGACCGGTGAAGCCATCGTTGCCTTCGTTGTGCTCAAGGGTCAGCGTCCGACCGATCCGGAAGCCACCAAGAAGATGGTCAAGGAACTGTCTGACTGGGTCGGCAAGGAAATCGGGCCGATCGCCAAGCCGAAGGACATCCGTTTCGGCGACAACCTGCCCAAGACCCGTTCCGGCAAGATCATGCGTCGTCTGCTGCGTGGCCTGGCCAAGGGCGAGGAACTGACGCAGGATACCTCGACGCTCGAGAATCCGGCCATCCTGGAACAGCTTCGCGGCTAAGGTGGCACAGGCACTCGACCGCGAGGTCGGGTGCAGCAGTACCGACGGTCCGGCGCGCTTGCCACGCCGGACCCACAGACAAAAAGGGCAAGGAGGAGACAATGGTCGCCCATAAGGTGGCCTCCCGTGTAGTCGCATCAGACTGCATGCCAACGACGGCTGGCACGCTTGGCGTGCCGGCCGTTTTCATTTTCCGGAGGGCGGATCGGTGAAGAGAGGCAGTCCAACCCGGCAGCGTCTGGCCGCGCTGGCCCTGCTCGGCATTCCCTTGCTGACGTTTCCCGTGCTCGGTTTGCCGCAAGGTGAACTGGCCGGTGTGCCGGCCACTGTTCTCTATCTGTTCGGCGTCTGGGCGGGGTTGATCCTGCTCGCCGCACGCATTGCCGAGCGGCAGAAGAAATGATGCTCTCGGGCTGGTTCATCGCGCTCCTGTCGGCCGCCTATGTCGGCCTGCTGTTCGCTGTCGCCCGTTTCGGCGACGCCCGCGCCGATGCCGGTCGTTCTATCATCACGGCCAACGTCTATGCGCTGTCGCTGGCGGTCTATTGCACTTCCTGGACCTTTTTCGGCAGCGTCGGGCGAGCCACTTCGGGTGGCCTGTCCTTCCTGACCATCTACCTCGGGCCGACCTTGATGCTGCTCTGCGTCGGCGTCATCATCAAGATGATCCGCATCGCCAAGGCCCAGCGCATTACCTCGATCGCCGACTTCATCGCCTCGCGTTACGGCAAGAGCCAGTTGCTGGCCGGGCTGGTGACCATCATCGCGGTGATCGGCATCGTCCCCTACATCGCCCTGCAACTGAAGGCGGTGGCGGCCAGTCTCGATGTGCTGTTCGATCAGCCGGGGCACACCATCCGCTTGTGGGGAATCGACTCGACCCTGCTGGTGGCCGGTGTGCTGGCGCTGTTCACCATCCTCTTCGGGACCCGTCATCTCGATGCGACCGAGCGCCACGAAGGCATGGTTGCTGCGGTGGCCCTCGAATCGGTGGTCAAGCTGCTCGCTTTCATCGCGGTCGGCGTTTTCGTGACCTACGGCATGTATGGGGGTTTTACCGACCTCTTCCAGAAGGCAACGGCCCATCCGGATCTGGCCGGTCTGCTCAGACTGGATGGCGCGCGCGCCGGTACCTGGGCGGCGATGATCCTGCTGTCGGCGCTGGCCATCGTCTTCCTGCCCCGGCAGTTCCAGGTGATGGTCGTCGAGAATGTGGACGAATCGCACCTCAAGCGCGCGGTCTGGCTGTTCCCGCTGTACCTGTTGCTGATCAACATCTTTGTGCTGCCGGTGGCGCTCGGCGGTCTGCTGCATTTCGGCGGCCAGGGCGTCAATCCCGATACCTTCGTGCTCACGCTGCCCTTGTCGCAAGGGGCTGAATCGCTGGCGCTGCTGGTCTTCATCGGTGGTCTGTCGGCGGCGACCGGCATGGTCATCGTCGAGACCATCGCCTTGTCCACGATGATCTGCAACGATCTGGCGATGCCGGCCTTGCTGCGCTCGCCGTGGTTGCAGCGGCAGAAGCAGGGCGACCTGTCGGGGTTGCTGATCGGCATCCGCCGGGTGGCCATCGTGCTCATCCTGTTGCTCGGCTACATCTATTTCAAGGCGGCCGGTGAAGCTTACGCGCTGGTCGGCATCGGCCTGATTTCCTTCGCTGCCGTTGCCCAGTTCGCACCGGCATTGTTCGGTGGCATGTACTGGAAGCAGGGCACGCGTGCCGGCGCCCTGGCCGGTTTGCTGGCCGGTTTTGCCGTGTGGTTGTACACCCTGCTCTTGCCGTCTTTCGCCAAGTCCGGCTGGATCGGCAACGGTTTTGTCGAGCACGGACTGTTCGGTGTCGACTGGCTGCGTGCCCAGGCGCTGTTCGGCCTGAGCGGTCTTGACGAAATTTCGCACTGCCTGTGGTGGAGCATGCTGGCCAACATCGGCGCCTACATCGCGGTGTCGCTGCTCACCGAGCCGGACGCGCTGGAAGCGGGTCAGGCCGAGCGTTTCGTCGATGTCTTCCGGCATGCCCAGCAGGCGCCGGATACCCGGTTGTGGCGCGGCAACGCTTCGCAGACCGAAGTGGCGGCGCTGCTGGAGCGCTTTCTCGGGCCCGTGCGCGCCCGGCAACAACTTGAAAGCTATGCCCGCAGCCGGCGCGTGAGCGACTGGCGCAGCCTGCCGGCCGATGCCGAGTTCGTGCATTTCGCTGAAATCGAACTGGCCGGTGCCATCGGTTCGGCCAGTGCGCGGGCGATGGTGTCGAGTGTGACGCGGGAAGAAGATCTCGGCCTTGAGGAAGTGCTCGACATCCTCGACGAGGCGACCCAGGTCCGGGCCCACAGCCGGGAACTGGAAGCCAAGCAGCAGGAACTCGAAGCGGCCACCGCCGAACTGCGCGAAGCCAACGAACGCCTGCGCGAACTGGACCGGATGAAGGACGATTTCATCTCGACGGTGACGCATGAGTTGCGCACGCCGCTGACCTCGATCCGGGCACTGTCGGAGATGCTCTACGACGACCCCAAGGTCGAGCTGGACCAGCGCCGTCGTTTCCTCGGCATCATCGTCAGCGAGGCCGAGCGCCTGACGCGCCTGATCAACCAGATCCTCGACCTGGCCAAGCTGGAGTCCGGCAACGCCGAGTGGACCACCGGCGAAGTGCAGGTCGGGGATGTGGTGCGCGAAGCCAGCGAAGCGCTGGGTGCGCTTTACCGGGAAAAGGGCGTGCGTCTGAGTCTCGATATTGCTACGGATCTGCCGGCGGTGCTGGCCGACCGCGACCGCCTGATGCAGGTGGTGGTCAATCTGTTGTCGAACGCCGTCAAGTTCGTCGCGCCGCTTACCGGCACCGTCGCGGTGGTGGTTGCCCGGGCAGAAAACATGCTGCGCGTCTCGGTCGCCGACAACGGTCCTGGTCTGACCGCCGAGGAGTGTGGCGTGATCTTCGAGAAATTCCGCCAGGGTGGCAACACAATGACCGACAAGCCCCAGGGAACCGGTCTGGGACTGCCGATCAGCCGGCAAATCGTCGAGTATTTTGGTGGTAAGCTTTGGGTAGAAAGTACGCCGGGTAACGGTGCGACCTTCATTTTCACGGTGCCGTTAACGCAGGCGGCACCGGACGCATAAAGATGGGAGACTAAAACGGATGTCGAAAAGAATATTGATTGTCGATGACGAACCCAACATCGTCATTTCGCTCGAATTCCTGATGAAAAAGGAAGGTTTCGAGGTCGCCGTCGCCACTGACGGCGAGGAAGCGCTGGCCCAGGTCGCCAGCTTCAATCCCGACCTGGTGCTGCTCGACGTGATGATGCCGAAGAAATCCGGTTTCGAAGTGTGCGAGGCCCTGCGCGCCGATCCGTCCAGGGGCGGCCTGCTGATCGTCATGCTGACCGCCAAGGGACGCGATACCGAGGTGGCCAAGGGCCTGGCAATCGGCGCCGATGCCTACGTGACCAAGCCCTTCTCGACCAAGGAACTGCTGGCCCGGGTCAAGGAGATGCTCGGCATCGCCTGAGTCTCCGGCTCGGGAAAGACACCCTCGGCGCCGTTGCGGCGTCAATCCAAACTACCTGGGGTAGCTGCCATGAAGGCCAAAGTCCGCTTTCTGCTTGCCATCGTCGTGCTCGGTCTGCTGATGACCGGGCCTTTCGTCGTGACTTCCATCCTGGTCTGGGCCGGCATGGAGGAGAGCGAGCGCAACATGCTGCTCGAACTGCTGATGTCGCGCCTGCCGATCGGCACGATGATGACCATCTTCGGTTTCGGCATCGGCGTCGCCGTGCTGCACAAACTGTTCAAGCAATACGTCGAAGGCCTGCTCGGCATGGCCGAACAGTTGCGCTTGATGCTCGGCGCCAACCGCAATTTCCGGGTCAAGCTCAACGGGCCGCCGGAAGTCCAGCAACTGGCCCAGGCCGCCAACGACCTGGCGGCGCAGCGCGACATGCTGATGGACGATGTCGATGCGCGCATCGCCCAGGCCAACGCCTCGGTCGAGGAAGAGAAGAACCGGCTCGCCGCCCTGATGTCGGAACTGGCTCAGGCCGTGGTCGTGTGCAACCTCGACGGTCGCATCCTGCTCTACAACAACCGCGCCCGCCTGCAGTTCAAGGCCTTGTCGCAAGGACCGACGACGGTGGCTGGCGGTGCCCTGATCGGTCTCGGTCGGTCGATTTTCTCCATCCTGGAAAAGAACCAGGTCGAGCATTCGCAGGAAATCATCCGGCAGCGACTGGCCAACGGCAAATCGGCGCTGGCCAATTTCGTCACCACCACGCGCGGTGGCCAGTTGCTGCGCGTGCAGATGGTCCCCGTCCTTGCGGGTGCGCCGGGCGAGGGCGAGCCGCAGATGACCGGCTACGTGCTGACCGTGGACAACATCACCCGGACGCTCGAGGAAGAGGCGCGCCGCGACCATGCGCTGCATGCGCTGACCGAGGGTAGCCGGGCGGCACTGGGCAGCATCCGGGCGGCGGTGGCCAACCTGATCGACTACCCGGAAATGGATGCCGAATTGCGCGAGCGCTTCGTCAAGGTGGTCGACGACGAGGCGTCGCGGATGAGCCAGCGCCTCGACGAAACCATGCACGAATTCTCCGATTCGATGAAGACGCGCTGGCCGCTGGAAGATGTGCTGGCCATGGATGTGATCAGCGCGGCCCAGCGTCGCATCGAGGACAAGCTCAAGCTGCCGACCAAGATCGAGGATGTCGACGGGACGCTGTGGATCAAGGCCGATAGCTTCTCGCTGGTCTTCGCGCTGCTCTTCGTCGCCGAGCGCCTGCTCGATCACTACCAGATCCGCGACCTGCGCTTCCGTACCTCGAGCGAAGGCAAGCTGGCTTATCTGGACATCATCTGGGTCGGCCAGGCGATTTCCTCCGAGACTTTCTACACCTGGGAAATGGAAACCATGCACGCGCTCGGCGAAACCTCGTCGCTGTCGTTGCGCGATGTGGTTGACCGGCACGGCGGCGAAATCTGGTACCAGCGCGAGAAGGCGGCGCACCGTGCCTTCTTCCGATTTGTGTTGCCGATGGCGACCCCCGAACAAGAGATGCTTGATGAGCATCGGCGCAGCACCGGGCGTCCGGAGTACTACGACTTCGACCTGTTCAAGTTCGAGGACAAGTCGATCGATCTCGATCGCAAACTGTCGGAACTGACCTATACCGTGTTCGACACCGAGACCACCGGCCTGGAACCGTCCAAGGGCGATGAAATCATCCAGATCGGCGCCGCGCGCATCGTCAACAACCGCCTGCTCAAGCAGGAAATCTTCAATCAGATCGTCGATCCCGAACGCCCGCTGAAGCCGGAGTCGATTCCGATTCACGGCATCACCGAGGACATGGTGCGCGGCCAGCCGAACATCGACATCGTCCTGCCGGGTTTCCATGCCTTCTGCGAGGAAACCGTGCTGATCGCGCACAACGCCGCCTTCGACATGCGCTTCCTGCAACTCAAGGAAGAGCGCACCGGCCTGCGCTTCACCCAGCCGGTGCTCGATACGCTGCTGCTGTCGGCGGTGGCTCATCCCAACCAGGAGTCGCACCGGCTGGATGCCGTGCTCGAGCGTCTCGGCATCGACATCGATACCCGGCACAACGCGCTCGACGATGCGGTGGCGACCGGCGAGGTTTTCCTGAAACTGCTGCCGCTGCTTGAAGAGAAGGGCATCGTCACCGTCAGGCAGGCGCTGGAAGCGTCCGAGAAAACCTATTTCGCGCGCATCAAGTACTGATATGGAAGAACTGCTGCCGGGATTGCCGACCGCCGAACTCGCCGCCCTGGGCAGCGAGCTGGCGACGGTCGACGATCTCGGCAGCCTGGCCGGGCTGGCCGCCCGGCAGCGTGCCTTGCTGGCGCAGACGGTGGCGCTGGGCTGGTCAGGCGAGGCGGCGTGCACGCTGATTTCGGGACTCAACGACCGCCTGACCCGGCGGGTGCTGACCCTGGTTGCCCGCCGCCATCGGCTGCCACCGGTGGACTGGTGCTGGCTGGCGATGGGTTCCGAAGGCCGTGACGAACAGACGCTGGTCAGCGATCAGGACAACGGCCTGGTTTTTTCCGCCTGCGACGCCGGCGAGGCCCAGGCCTTGCGCGAACTGTTCCTGCCTTTTGCCCGCGAGGCCAACGAACAACTGGCGGCCTGCGGTTTCAGCCTGTGCCCCGGCAACATCATGGCCGGCAATCCGCAGTGGTGCCTGTCGGTCGATGAGTGGCGCGAACGCTTCATCGAGTGGGTGCGTTGCCCCGACCCGGTGGCGCTACTCAATGCAACGATTTTTTTCGACCTGCGCCCGGTGCACGGCAAGCTCGAACTGGGGCAAGGGCTGCGCACGCTGATCGGTCATCTGACCAGCGACACCCCGGCCTTTCTGCACCTGATGTCGATCAATGCCCTGCAGGTGCATCCGCCGCTGGGCTTCCTCGGCGATGTGGCGGTCGACGATGCAGAAGCCGTCGATCTGAAGAAGTTCGGTAGCCGCATCTTCGTCGATGTCGCCCGCATCCTGGCGCTGGCCGCGGCCACGCCGTCGGTCAACAGCTTTGCCCGTCTGCGCGAGGCGGGGGCGGCTGCCGGCATGCAGCCGGGTGAAGTCGCCGCCGCCCAGGCTGCGCTCTCGCATCTGTTGCGCCTGCGTCTCGAACAGCAGGCAGCCGCGGGTGCCGAGACGCCGGTTTTTCGTCCGGCCGAACTGCACGAAATCGACCGCGTCATCCTCAAGGAATCCCTGCACCAGGCACGGCGCCTGCAGCAGCGACTCAAGCTAAACTATTCACTCTAAACGTCAATCAGGAAAGGTTTGTCGTGAGCACAGAAAATACCGGGAGCAGTGCTGTGGATGTCGGCCAGGTGGAGGCGATGTTGCGGCAGGAGGGGCAACGGCGGGCCGCCGGCAACACGCAGGCTTTCCTGGCCCGGCACGCACCGTTCAACAAGATGGCGCCGGCGGCGCTGCAGTTGTTCGCGGAAAAGGCGCACATCGCCTTCTATCCGGCAGGCAGCCTGATCGTCGGTCCGGATTCGGGCAATGTCCGTTTCTTCTACCTGATCGAGTCGGGCAAGGTGCAGGCGCGCCAGGCCGGCGAAGTCACCGTGACCGAGTATTCCATCCTCAGTCTCGGGGCCGGTGAATCCTTTCCGATCGGCGCGGTCACCGCCGGCCGGCCGTCGACCAACATCTACACGGCGGTCGAGGACACCTTCTGCTATCACCTGCCGGCGGAAGACTACCTGACGCTGATGTCGACCAGCCCGGAATTCAACCTGTTCTGCACCCAGTACATCGCCAGCCTGCTCGACCAGTCGCGCCGGCAGTTGCAGGCGCAGTTCGCCCAGAAGGCCAGTGAGCAGCAGACGCTGAATTCGCCGTTGTCCGGCATCGGCGCCCGCAATCCGACCTCGGTGCTGCCGGAAACGCCGCTGCGCGCGGCGCTGGAATCGATGTCGCAGCTGGGCATCGGCTCGATGGTGGTGGCTGATGCGGAGAAGAAGCCGGTCGGCATTTTCACCCGTAGCGATCTGCTCGACCGGGTCGTGCTTGCCGATCTGCCGCTGAACTCGCCGATCAGCCAGGCGATGTCGGCGTCGCCCTTCACCCTGAACGAACACGCGACCGCCTACGATGCAATGCTGGCGATGGCCACGCACGGCATCCGCCATGTGCTGGTGACTGACCATGCCGGTTGCCTGAGCGGCGTCGTTTCGGAGCGCGACCTGTTCGCGCTGCAACGCGTCGGCCTGCGCCAGATCCGTCAAGCCATCGAGTCGGCACCCGATGTCGAGGCGCTCAAGACTTCGGCTGCCGATGTGCGCCAGTTGTCGTTCAACATGCTGGCTCAGGGCATCGGTGCCGAGCAATTGACGCAGTTCATCTCGGCGCTCAACGACGCGCTGACCCGCCGTGTCATCCAGCTCAACCTGGAAAACCACGATTTCTCCGGCATCGACTGGTGCTGGCTGGCCTTCGGTTCGGAAGGCCGCGACGAGCAGACCTTCAGCACCGACCAGGATAACGGCATTGTCTATTCCGTGCCCGAGGGTGAGGACAAGGAGGCGCTCAAACAGCGTTTCCTGGCCTTCGCGCTGGATACCAACAAGGATCTGGACAAGGTCGGTTTCCCGTTGTGCAAGGGCAACATCATGGCCAGCAATCCGCAGTGGTGCCTGACGCTGGACGAATGGCGCGCCCAGTTCAGCAAGTGGATCCGCACGCCGGAGCCGGTGGCCCTGCTCAATGCGACCATCTTCTTCGATTTCCGGCCGCTGTACGGCAAGAGCGAATTGTCCGACAGCATGCGTCGCCACCTCTTGTCGCAGGCGTCGGCAACGCCGATCTTCCTGCAGGCGATGGCACGCAACGCGCTCGAAGTTGGCCCGCCGCTGGGCAAGATCCGCGATTTCGCGACCGATCTCGAACCCGATCATCCGGGCAAGATCGACCTCAAGAAATACGGCTCGCGCATCTTCGTCGACGTTGCACGTATCTACGCCCTGGCGGCCGGTGTGCATGGCACCAACACCATCCAGCGACTCAAGTTGTCGGCGCAGAAGATGAACATCAAGGGCGAGGAAATCAACGCCGTGCTCGACGGCCTCAACTTCATCCAGTTGCTGCGCCTGCAGCATCAGTATCTCGAAGGCGAGCCGGGGCGTCAGGGTGACAACCTGATCGATCCGGAAAAACTCAATGAACTGGATCGCCGCATCCTCAAGGAATCCTTCCGCCAGGCGCGCAAGATCCAGTCCCGTCTGAAGCTCGACTACCAGGTGAACCACTGATCATGTTCGGCATCAAGAAATTCCTGTTCGGCGACGGGCTGAACGAAAACCTCCCGCCCGATGTGAAATCTGCCGTATCGGCCTGGCTGGTGCAGGAAGCCGCCGGGCTGGAGTCGTCGCATTTCCTGACCCGCTATGTCGTCGTCGACATCGCCAGCGACGGCATGAATCCGGATAGCGACCGCCTGACCGGCATCGCGGCAACGGTGGTGCACCAGGGCATTGTTTCTCCTGAGCAGAGTATCTACGTTGATCTGACGACGGCTGACGAAACGGGGCAGGCCCGACAGCTGGCGGCCTTCCTCAACTTCATCGGCAAGTCGCCGCTGGTTTCCTACCATGTCGCGTTTGTCAGCGCCTTTCTTGAGAACCTGCTCAAGAAGCGCCTGGGAATTGCCTTTGCCGCCCGCTGGGTGGACCTGGCCTGGTTGCTGCCGGCGATGTTCGGCGAGAAGAGCCACAAGCCGATGCCGCTCGATGACTGGTTGGTCGCCTTCGGGCTCGATGTCGGCGAGGGGCGACGCAGTCCGAGCGAAAACAACATGATACTGGCCCGCCTGCTGCAGATGCTGGTGGTCCGGGCGCATGCCAAGGGCGTCGACAGCGTCGAAGCCCTGATCGAGGAATCGAAGGCCAGCAGCCACCTGCGGCGTACCCGCTGACCGGCATGCTTTCTTCACTGACCCGCCTGCAGCGTTACTACCTGTACTACACGGGTATTTTCCTGCTGTTCGTGGTTCTGCTGGCGGCGCTCGAGCGTGCCGGCATGCCGGCACGCTGGGTCGGCTATGCCTTCCTGGTGTTCACCGTGTCGATGTACGCGACCATCGGTGTCTTCAGTCGGACCACCGACGTGTCCGAGTACTACGTCGCCGGCCGGCGGGTTCCGGCATTCTTCAACGGCATGGCGACCGGTGCCGACTGGATGAGCGCGGCTTCCTTCATGGGGCTGGCCGGTACGCTTTACCTGCAGGGTTTTCAGGGGCTCGCCTACGTGATCGGCTGGACCGGTGGTTTTGTACTGGTCGCTCTGCTGCTGGCACCTTACCTGCGCCGTTTCGGGCAATACACGATTCCCGATTTCCTCAGCGCCCGCTACGGTGGCAACACCATCCGCCTGATCGCCGTGTTCGCGGCGATCCTCGCGTCCTTCGTCTATGTCGTTGCGCAGATCTACGGGGTCGGCGTCATCACCAGTCGTTTCGTCAGCCTGCAGTTCGAGGTCGGTGTTTTTGTCGGCCTCGCCGGCATTCTGGTCTGCTCGTTTCTCGGCGGCATGCGGGCGGTCACCTGGACGCAAGTGGCGCAATACCTGATCCTGATCGTCGCCTACATCACGCCAGTTGCCATCCTGTCCTACAACGTGACCGGCGTTCCCGTGCCGCAGATGGTCTACGGTCAGGTGCTGTCGGAAGTCAGCAAGCTCGAGGAAAAACTGTTCGATTCGCCGACCGAACTGGAGGTCCGCGATCGTTATCGCGAGCGCGCCGACCAGTATGCCCAGAAAATCATGCAGTTGCCGCATTCGCTGACCCAGGAGCGGGAGCGCCTGTCGATCCAGATCAACGAGCTCAAGTCGTCCGATGTGCAGATGCGCGAGATTGTCCTGCTCGAGCGTCAGCGGCGCGAATTGCCGCAGGATCCGGCGCAGGCCCGTGAGCGTTGGGAAAAGGAAATGTACGAGGCACTGGCGCGAAGCAAGCCGCCCCTGCGCCATGCCGAGCCCTTTCCCGGGGATTCCGAGGCGGAACGCAACGCTCAGCGGATCAACTTCCTGGCGCTTATTTTTTGCCTGACCATCGGTACGGCGGCTTTGCCGCATGTCCTGATGCGCTACTACACGACGCCGACCGTGGCCCAGGCGCGCCAGTCAGTATTCTGGTCGCTGTTGTTCATCATCATCCTGTACGTCACTGCGCCGGCCTACGCGGTTTTTGCCAAGTTCGAAGTGTTGTCCAACCTGGCGGGTATCCCGATTGCCAAACTACCGGGGTGGGTGGCGGCCTGGGCCAAGGTCGGGCTGGTATCGATCGAGGATATCAACGGCGACGGCATCATGCAGTTTGCCGAATTGTCGCTGAACCCGGACGTGATCGTGCTGGCGACGCCGGAAATCGCCGGCATGCCCTATGTCGTTTCCGGTCTGGTCGCGGCAGGGGCGCTGGCCGCCGCGCTGTCCACCGCCGACGGTCTGTTGCTGACGATCACCAGCGCGCTGTCGCACGACGTCTATTACCGGGTCTTCCGGCCGCAATCGTCGACCCAATTCCGTCTGGTCATCGCCAAGTCGCTGCTGCTGGTCGTAGCCGTGCTGGCGGCTACAGTGGCGGCGCAAAAACCGGGGACCATCCTGTCGATGGTGGCCTGGGCTTTCTCGATTGCCGGTTCGGCTTTTTTCCCGGCGCTGGTGCTCGGTATCTTCTGGGCGCGGGCAACGCGCGCCGGCGCCATCGCCGGCATGCTGGTCGGCCTGTCGCTGACTGTCTATTACATCCTGCGCCTGGAGTTCGGTGGCTATTCCTGGCTGGGCTTTTCCGATGGCCCGCTCAATCCCTGGTTTCATCTGCAATCGACTTCGGCCGGCGTCTTCGGCATTCTCGCTGGATTCGTGACCAATATTGCGGTCAGCCTGATGACCCGGCCATCGCCACAGGCCGCCGAGTTCCTTGAACGCATCCGGCGCCCGGGAGGGCGTGAGGAGAGTCCATGAGCGCGCCTTCCTCGTACTGGCGCAAGACCAGCCGGTTGACCGCCTGGTTGCTGCTGATCTGGGTGGTGCTGACTTTCGGCGTCACCTGGTTTGCCCGGGAATTGAACGAGTATTCGTTTTTCGGTTTTCCCTTTGGCTTCTATTTTGCCGCCCAGGGCATCCTGCTTTGCTATCTCGGGATCATCGTCCATTACAGCCGGCGCATGCGCGATCTCGATGCCGAGCACGCCTCCGAAATCGACCCGGAATAGGGCATGCTGCTGTTCCTGATCGGCGCCCTGAGGGCCATCGTTGAAATGCTCGGTCTGGCCTTGCTTGGTCTGGCTGCCATGAGCGTGCTGGCCGGCAGCCGGCGCCACGACAATGTGATCTACCGCCTGTTCGAGCTGGTGACCCGGGCGCCGCGCCGACTGGTCGCCACCTGCCTGCCCGCGTCGACACCGCCCGTAGTCAGCGGCGTGCTGTGCTTCGTCGTGCTGTTCGTGATCTGGATGGGCCTGGCCCTGTGGCGCCTGACCCTGGCCTGAGTCAGGCCGGCAGTTGCAGGCGCAACTGGTCCAGCGCAGCAACCAGTTGATGGGCGGTTTCGTTGAGTTCGGGTAACAGCAGGTCGGCCGAGTCGCCGAGTCCGTTCTGGCTCAACTCGACAATTTCATTGGCCAGATCGTGGAAGCGCACGTGAGTTTCGGTCAATGTCGTCGAAACGCCGGGCTGGTTGGCGAGCAGCTTGTCCAGCATGCAGCCGCGATGCTCCGATAGCGGCATGTCGGCATAGTTGCCGCCAGCAAAGGCATTGAGAAACTGGCGACGCCACGTGTTGTGCAGGCGAATGGCTTCATCGATGTCGATGCGCTTCATGAGTGCTTATCCCCGGTGTGAAATGGCCGCTGTCGGCGGTTCTGTTCTGCCAAGCCGCCATTATGCCGCAGGCGCCGCCCGACGCCACGACTCCGGGGAAAAAGCCTTTAGCGACGATTCAGCTGGACATGGCTGCTGCGCCGCCAGCACGCCGGCCGGCTCAGTCCGGACAGGTCAGGACCGCGCTGGCCGAAAATGGCATGGGCAATCGCCAGCTTTCTTTGTTCTTCTTCGGAAATGCCGGCGATCAGGTCGAACCATTTCTGCAGTTGTTTCATGACGAATCTCCTTGAACTTGTACTGTATGAATGATCAGTGGTTGGAAGATTATCCAATGACTGGTGTTTTGTACAGTGATTTATTCTGGGCTCGTCACGTTCCGTTTTGCCGGCACATGGCGCAGGAGTATAATTAAACACTTATATTATTGCCTGGAGAGCATCATGCTCGATCTGCTGGCCAAACTTTCGAAAAACCTGATCCTGGCGATCCCGGCCGCGATGCTGCTTGGTTTCGCCGCCGGCCTGCTGGCACCGAGCGCCTGGATGAAATCGCTGATCGTTCCGCTGACCTTTCTGATGGTCTACCCGATGATGGTCAGCCTGAAACTCGCCAAGGTGCTCGAAAGCGGCGACGGCAAGGCGCAATGGCTGGCGCAGGCGATCAACTTCGCGATCATTCCCTTCATCGCCTATGCCATCGGCCGCGCTTTCTTTCCCGAGCAGCCGTACTACGCCATCGGCCTGCTGCTGGCGGCGCTGCTGCCGACCTCGGGCATGACCATCTCGTGGACCGGTTTTGCCGGCGGCAACCTCGGCGCCGCCGTCAAGATGACCGTGCTCGGCCTGATCCTCGGTTCGCTGGCGACACCCTTCTACGTCCAGTGGCTGATGGGCGCGACGGTGCCGGTCGACCTCGTCGCTGTCTTCCTGCAGATCGTCTTCATCGTCTTCCTGCCGATGCTCGCCGGCCACGTCACCCAGTCGCGACTGATCGCCAAATACGGCCAGAAAGCCTTCCAGAGCGACTGGGCGCCGCGCTTCCCGCCGTTCTCGACGCTCGGCGTGCTCGGCATCGTCTTCGTCGCCATGGCCCTCAAGGCCGAACAACTGGTCGCCCGTCCCGGCGAACTGCTGCAGTTGCTGCCGCCGCTACTGGCGCTCTACGCGATCAACTACCTGCTCAGCAGCATCGTCGCCCGCAACCTGCTGCCGCGCGGCGACGCCATCGCCCTGGTGTACGGCACGGTCATGCGCAACCTGTCGATCGCCCTGGCCCTCGCCATGAACGCCTTCGGCCCCGCCGGCTCCGACGCCGCGCTGGTGATCACGCTGGCCTACATCATCCAGGTGCAGTCAGCGGCCTGGTATGTGAAGCTGACGGATCGGTTGTTTGGGAAGCGGGTGGGGTAACAGCGAAGGGGGCTGCGCCCGCTTTCAGAAGATTTGCCTAGCTGCCTATGCGGTTGATTTTTTCCCTTAAAAAATCACGCATTTTGGGCGAACCTTGACCGCTAGCTCGGACATGACAACAAGCAATTCCATTCATCCGTGCAACTATGTCGAGGCAGTCGTCTTTGCTGCTCCGTTGATGGACAGACACAAAACTTGAGTTCCATTTGCCTTCTTGAAACTCGTGTCGAGTAATGTAGAAGTGCGATGAAGATATTTGTCGAATATGAAAACGGACAGTCATTTTTGCTCCTTGTACACCGTGTGCATCAATCATGATTCGGTTGAAGCCTGACAGCGGATTTTTGTCATGAGGAAGGTGTAAAAATTTTGACTTAAACGGTTGCCAGGCAAAAAAATGCCCGGCGCTGGGCCGGGCTAAGGCGTGAAGGCGGAGGTGGGGTGCCTAGACGTTTCTCAGGGCCAGCGTCCAGGCTTCCATGGCCTGGTTGGCGGGTTGCATCGGGGCTTCCATGAAGCTGATGACGAATTTGTCGCCGACGTCGGCGATGCCGATTGAGCGCGGGCGGACGGCGAGGACCTGCGGGTTGGGGATGGCGAAGCCGAAGCAGAAGACGATGTCCACGGCGGCGATCAGGCCGGGCATGATCTCGCCGCCGATCTTGGTGGTGTGGGCGAGGTGGTCGAAGACGGCGATGAATTGCACTTTCGGGTTTTCGGCGATCTTGGCCTTGAAGTAATCGACCAGTGCCGGGACGGACTGGAAGCTGGTTTCGTGCTTGCCGATCTCGGCGACGAAGACCGGGTACTTGTCGCTGAACAGGGTGTGTTTCATCGGGTTTTCTCCCGGTTGATCAAAGGATTTCTGGCCGCATCGATACAGCGTTGCAGCAAGCTTGCGATGGGTAGGCGCGGGATGGGCCGGTGCAGGCTTAAGCGCGGCAGCGGAGACGTGTCAGTGCGCATGCGAATGTCCTTCGTGGTCGTGGCAGGCCAAGACGAGACTGCGTGTTAGCAGGCAGCCGGCGAGGAAGTCGGCGATTGCCCGGTCCGGGTTCTCTTCGCAAGCGAGCAGCGGTTGTACGCCGAGGTCAAGCAGTCGGCGGAACAGCTTGCCGCCCATGCCGGCCGTGATCAGCACGTTGATCCCGGATAGTGCACCGGGCAGGCCGCTGTGGCTGGCGTGGAAACTCTGTTCCATCGGTAGTTCGACCAGCCGCTTGCCGGCGATCTGCTTGTCTTCGATGTCGTAGAGCCAGAAGTTGCGGCATTTGCCTGCGTGCTCGGTGATCGTCCGGCGGTTCTGGCTGGTGATGGCGATTTGCATGATGTTCCTCAGAAATTGATCAGTGGGCGGCCGATGGCGTCGAGGCGGGCCAACGCCAGCAGCAGGGCGGCGATACTGGCGCTCCCCGAGAACAGCCAGCGCGGCAGCCAGTGCAGCGGGACGAAGCCGACGCCTCGGACGAAGCCGGCGCTCATCGACCAGAACAGCAGCATCGCCGCCGGGTGGTCGGCATGGCCGGCGGCGTCGGTGGCGATGCTGGGCAGTACGGTCATGACAACCAGGATGAGCAGGGCGATGCCCAGCGGCAGCGCGGCGATGCCGGCTTTGGCCGGCGGCTCGGGCAGCGCGTCAGCGGCCATTGCGTTCTTCCTCGAAGTCGCCCCACAGCGTGTTGAGGATGGCGAGCAGCACGGCGAAGCCGATGCCGAGTACCCAGGCGAAATACCACATGATGTTTTCCTTTCAGGTCTTGTCGAATTCGTCGCTGCCGATGATCAGGCGGGTGTCCGTCAGATACTGGTGCGGCGGGATTTCCAGATTGGTCGGGGCCGGTTTGTTCTTGAACACGCGGCCGGCGAAGTCGAAGGTCGAGCCGTGGCACGGGCAGAGAAAGCCGCCTGGCCAGTCGGCGCCGAGCGCCGGGTCGCCGGGGGTGAAGGCGTTCGACGGCGAGCAGCCGAGGTGGGTGCAGATGCCGACGGCGACCAGCATTTCCGGCACCCGCGAGCGGGTTTCGTTGGCCGCGTAGGCTGGCTGCTGCGAGGTGACGGCCGAGGCCGGGTCGGCCAGCATCGGTTCGGCCTTTTTCAGCGCGGCGAGCATTTCCGGCGTGCGGTTGAGGATCCACACCGGCTTGCCGCGCCATTCGACGACCATCATCTCGCCCGGCGCCAGCTTGCCGATGTCGACTTCGACCGGCGCACCGGCGGCGAGCGCGCGTTCGGATGGCATCAGGCTGCTGACGAAGGGCACGATGGCGGTCAGCGCCAGCGCGCCGCCGGCACCGGCCGTGGCCATGATCCACTGGCGGCGGGCCGGGCTGTCGCAGACGGTGAAGGACTCACCGGAACACAGGCATTCGGACATGGCGTTCTCCCTTAGTAGGCGGCGTGGTCGTTTTCGCGGATGTAGGCGGCGGTGACCTTGCCGGCCATCACCTTGTAGGCCCAGCCGGTGTAGGCAATGATGATCGGCATGAAGATCAGCGTCGCCCAGAGCATGATGTTCAGCGTCAGATGGCTGGAAACGCTGTCGTAGACGGTGAGGCCGGAGCGCAGATCGGTCGACGAGGGCATCACGAAGGGGAACAGCGAAGCGCCGGCGGTGCCGATGACGCCGACGATGGCCAGCGACGAGGCGACGAAGGCAGCCAGCGTGGCGCGGTTGACCGCCAGCAGCATGGCCGCCAGCGTGCCGGCGTAGGCCAGTGCCGGTAGCACCATGGTCAGCGGGGCTTTATCGTAATTGGCCAGCCAGGCGCCGGGTTGGCGGATGACTTCCTTGTCGAGCGGATTGGGTAAGGCGCCGGCATCGACCGCCGAAACGATGGCGTAGCCGTCGATGCCTTGCCACAGCCAGATACCGGCTGCCGAGAAGCCGAGCAGCAGGAGGCTGCCGAAGACCAGCATGGCCGTCTGCGTGCGCCGCTGGACGGCGCCTTCGGTGCGGTGCATCAGGTAGATCGCGCCGTGGAAGGTGATCATCGCCGTCGATACCACGCCGCAGAGCAGGGCGAAGGGGTTGAGCAGGGCCCAGAAGCTGCCGGTGTAGTAGGGCATCAGGTTGTCGGCGAAATGGAAGGGCACGCCCTGGAACAGGTTGCCGAAAGCGACGCCGAAGATCAGCGGCGGTACGGCACCGCCGACGAACAGGCCCCAGTCCCAGGTCTTGCGCCAGGTCGGGTTGTTGATCTTGCTCCGGTAGTCGAAGCCGACCGGGCGGAAGAAGAGTGCCCAGAGCACCGCCAGCATGGCCCAGTAGAAGCCGGAGAAGGCGGTCGCGTAGACCAGCGGCCAGGCGGCGAAGATGGCGCCGCCGCCGGTGATGAACCAGACCTGGTTGCCGTCCCAGTGCGGGCCGACGGTGTTGATGACGATGCGGCGTTCGACGTCGTCCTTGCCGACGAAGGGCAGCAGCGTACCGACGCCCATGTCGTGGCCGTCCATGATGGCGAAACCGACCAGCAGGACGCCGACCAGTAGCCACCAGATGAGTTTCAGCGTGGGGTAATCGAAAAGCATGGTTGTTCCTCAGGCGTGAGCGTATTCATTGTCGTAGCGGCCGGTACCCAGGCTGCCCGGACCCTGCTTGGCGAAGCGCACCATCAGGTACATCTCGACTGCCAGCAGCAGCGTGTAGAAGCCGACGAAGCCGGCGAGCGAGCCATACAGGCTGCCGACCGACAGCGTCGATACTGACATGTGGGTCGGCAGCACGCCGTAGATGGTCCAGGGCTGGCGGCCGTATTCGGCGACGAACCAGCCGAGCTCGCAGGACAGCCAGGGCACCGGCAGCATCCACAGCGAGGCGCGCAGCAGCCACGGCTTGTCAGCGAAATTGCCCTTGATCGAGTACCACAGCGCGGCGCCGAACAGCGCCAGCATCAGGAAGCCGAAGGCGACCATCAGGCGGAAGGTCCAGAACAGGGGGGCAACGCGCGGGATGGTGTCGGCCACGGCTTTGTCGATCATCTCGGGCGTTGCCTGGCTGACATCGACGACGTACTTCTTCAGCAGCAGGCCGAAGCCGAGGTCGCCGACGTGTTGTTCGAACAAGGCCTTGGTCTCGGCGTCTGCCGGGTTCTTGCGCAGCTTTTCCAGGGCGCCAACGGCGATCTGGCCGGACAGGATGCGTTCGCGGTTCTTCTCGCGGATTTCCTTGATTCCAGGAATCTGCTGGTCGAGCGAGCGGGTGCCGATGATGCCCATGATCCAGGGAATCTCGATGGCGAAATCGTTCTTCATTTCGGTTTCGTTGGGAATCGCGATCAGGTTGAAGCCGGCCGGTGCCGGTTCGGTTTCCCACATCGCCTCCATCGCGGCGAGCTTGGTCTGCTGCGCTTCGCCGACGGTGTAGCCGGATTCGTCGCCGAGCACGATGACCGAGCAGATCGAGGCGAAGCCGAAGGCGGCGGCGATGCGGAAGCTCTTCTTGGCGAACTCGACGTCGCGCCCACGCAGCAGGTAGAAGGCCGAGATCGAGAGGACGAACATGGCGCCGGTGACGTAGCCGGCCGATACCGTATGGACGAACTTGGCCTGGGCGTCCGGGTTGAACAGCACGGCCCAGAAATCGACCATTTCCATGCGCATGGTCACGTAGCTGAACTCGGCGCCGACCGGATTCTGCATCCAGCCGTTGGCAATCAGGATCCACAGCGCCGACAGGTTGGTGCCGACGGCCATGAGGATGGTCACCAGCAGATGCTGCTTGCGCGACAGGCGGTCCCAGCCGAAGAAGAACAGGCCGATGAAGGTCGATTCGAGGAAGAAGGCCATCAGGCCCTCAATGGCCAGCGGCGCGCCGAAGATGTCACCGACGTAATGCGAGTAGTAGGCCCAGTTGGTGCCGAACTGGAACTCCATGGTGATGCCGGTGGTCACGCCGAGCGCGAAATTGATGCCGAACAGCTTGCCCCAGAAACGGGTCATGTCCTTGTAGATGGTCTTGCCGGTCATCACGTAGGCGGATTCCATGATCACCAGGATCCAGGTCATGCCGATGGTCAATGGCACGAACAGGAAGTGGTACATCGCGGTGATCGCGAACTGTAGCCGGGACAGGTCGACAAGCTCTTCACTGAGCATGGGTTTCTCCTTGCGGGGCGGTGGTGAAATGACGGGCGGCTGTCGTGTCGTCGACGGCGACCCGGACGTCGCGGATGAACAGCCACCAGATCGCCGTCAGGACGATCAGCTTGGCGATGACGAGAAGGATCAGTTCGCGTCTGAGTCGGCGGTCGCGTGGGTCCATGGCGGGCTCCGGTGGTTGAATAACAGTCTTTGCTTATCAAGAGCCGTGCCAGCCTGAGTGGGGCTGAAAAATCGCCGCAAGTCATTGATTTGAAAACCTGCGGCGTTTCGTCGCAGGGGGATTTTTTGGGCTTTTTCTGCCAGTCGTGGCAGAATATGGCAGTGATAAATGGCAGTGATTGGCGGAAATGGCAGACAACAACGGCAGCCCTCAGCTCAGCGAACTGGTTTCCTTCCTGCAGACCTTGCCCGAGCCGCACATCCTGTGCGACCGCAACTACCGGATCATTGCCGCCAACGACGCTTATCGCGCCAACTGGCTGGATCAGCAGGAAGTCGTCGGGCGCAAGTGCTACGAGGTTTCGCACCGCTACGATGTGCCCTGCGACCAGGCCGGCGAGTTCTGCCCGTTGCAGCGCAGCCTGCGCTCCGGCCAACGCGAGCGTGTGCTGCACCTGCACCACACGCCGCAGGGCGAGAGCTTCGAGAACATCGAGCTGTCGCCGATTCGCGATGCCAGCGGCGAGATCGTGTATTACATCGAGAAGCTTGAACCGCTGCCCGGCGCCCGCAGCCAGGCGCATGCGCAGGGCTTGATCGGCCGCTCGCCGGCCTTCGTGCGGATGATGGAAATGGTCGCCCGCGTCGCACCGTCCGACGCCGCCGTGCTCCTGCAGGGCGAATCGGGTACCGGCAAGGAACTGGTCGCCGGCGCCATCCACCGGATCAGCAAGCGCGCCGATCAGCCCTTTGTTGCAGTCGACTGCTCGGGTCTGCCGGAAACCTTGTTCGAGAGCGAACTCTTCGGCCACGAACGCGGCGCCTTCACCGGCGCCACCGCGCGCAAGACCGGGCTGGTCGAGGCGGCGGCCGGTGGCACGCTGTTCCTCGACGAAGTCGGCGATATTCCGCTGTCGATCCAGGTCAAGCTGCTACGTCTGCTCGAAACCGGCACCTACCGCCGGGTCGGTTCGCCGGAACTGCGCAAGGCCGAGGTCCGCATCGTCTCGGCGACGCACCGGCCGCTGGCCGAGATGGTCGAGACCGGCAGCTTCCGCCAGGATCTGTTCTATCGCCTGAACATCTTCCCGATCTTCCTGCCGCCCCTGCGCGAGCGCGGCGACGACGTGCTGCTGCTGGCCGAGGCGCTGCTCGCCCGGGTTGCCGCCGGTCGGCCGCTGGGCATTTCTGCCGACGCCAGGGCATGGCTGTCGGCTTACGTCTATCCCGGCAATGTGCGCGAATTGCGCAACCTGCTCGAACGTGCCTGCCTGCTGTGCGACGGTGACGAAATCCGTCCCGAGCATCTGCCTGTGGGCATGCAGGCGGGTAGGCCGGACCTTGTCCCGAGCCATCTTGCCGGCGCGATGGCGTCCCGGCCTGCGTTACCGGCCGAGGTCGATCTGCCGGCGGTGCTGCGCAGTTTCCGGGGCAGCCGCAAGGCGCTGGCGGCGCATCTGGGTTGGTCGGAGCGCACCCTGTACCGGCGCCTGAAGGCACTTGGCCTGAAATAGCCAATAGGTATCCAGTAGATTGTTTCAATCAATTGGATAAATAGAGGCGGCCTCCCTAATATGGCTGCTGACCGATTTGCCAGACCAACTGATTCAGGGAGAACACCATGCTCGACAGCACCATCAAGGAACAACTCAAGGCTTACCTGCAGCGCCTGCAAGGCCCGATCGAACTGGTCGCCGCGCTGGGCGAGGACGACAAGTCGCAGGAAATGCGCGCGCTGCTCAATGACATCCTCGATTGCTCGCCGCAAGTCAGCCTGCGCGAGGAAGCGCACGCCCGCATTCCCTCGTTCGGTGTCACCGTGCCGGGACAGACGCCGCGCATCCGCTTTGCCGGCTTGCCGATGGGCCACGAATTCACCTCGCTGGTCCTGGCGCTGCTGCAGGTCAGCGGCTATCCGCCCAAGGTCGAGCAGGCGGTCATCGATCAGGTCAAGAATCTGAGCGACCGGCTGGATTTCGAGACCTACATTTCCCTGTCCTGCCATAACTGCCCGGACGTCGTTCAGGCCATCAACCTGATGGCTGCGCTCAACCCGAACATCAGCAGCACGATGATCGACGGCGCGCTGTTCCAGGGCGAAGTCGAGGCCCGCCAGATCATGGCCGTGCCGACGACCTACCTGAACGGCGAGGAATTCGGCGCCGGACGCATGCTGATCGAGGAAATCCTGGCCAAGGTCGATACCGGCGCCGCCGCCCGCGCCGCCGAGGAACTGGCCGCCAAGGCTGCGTTTGACGTGCTCGTCGTCGGCGGTGGACCGGCCGGTGCCGCAGCCGCCATCTACGCGGCGCGCAAGGGCATCCGCACGGGCGTGCTGGCCGAGCGTTTCGGCGGTCAGGTGATGGATACGCTGGGCATCGAGAACTTCATCTCGGTCAAGGAAACCGAAGGCCCGAAGCTGGTCGCCGCGCTTGAACAGCACGTCAAGGCCTACGAGGTCGACGTGATGAACCTGCAGCGCGCCGCCAAGTTGATTCCGGCGGCCGAAGAAGGCGGTCTGGTCGAAGTGCAACTGGAGAACGGGGCTTCGCTGAAGTCGAAGTCGGTGATCCTGGCGACCGGCGCCCGCTGGCGCGAGATGAACGTGCCCGGCGAGAAGGAATACAAGGCCAAGGGCGTGTGCTTCTGCCCGCACTGCGACGGCCCGCTGTTCAAGGGCAAGCGGGTCGCCGTGATCGGCGGCGGCAACTCCGGCGTCGAAGCGGCCATCGACCTGGCCGGCATCGTCGGCCACGTGACCCTGCTCGAATTCGCCGACACGCTGCGCGCCGACGCGGTACTGCAGAAGAAGCTGTTCAGCCTGGCCAACGTCACCGTGATCAAGTCGGCGCAGACCACCGAAGTCACCGGCGACGGCCAGAAGGTCAACGGGCTGAACTACAAGGACCGCGTTTCCGGCGAGGAACGCCATATCGAGCTCGAAGGCATCTTCGTCCAGATCGGCCTGTTGCCGAATACCGACTGGTTGAAGGGCACGGTCGAGTTGTCGAAGTTCGGCGAGATCGTCATCGACGCCAAGGGTCACACCTCGGTCCCGGGCGTGTTTGCCGCCGGCGACTGCACGACGGTGCCGTACAAGCAGATCATCATCGCCATGGGCGCCGGCGCGACCGCTTCGCTGAGTGCTTTCGATCACCTGATCCGCAGTTGACCGACCGTTCTTGCGACTGAACATCTTCCCCCGTCATCGTCTGCACGATGGCGGGGTTTTCCGTTTTTTCCGACTTGATGAGGATCATCGATGAAAAAGCTATCCCTGCTTCCCTTCGTTCTGGCCGTCTGCGCGCTGACGGTGCAGGCCCAGACCCAGACCAACGTTCTGCGCACCGGTGATACCCTGCCGGCGCTCAAGCTCAACGACCAGCATGACAAGCCGGCAGTGATGCCGGCTGATTTGCGCCAGGTCATTTTCGCTGCCGACAATGGCGGTGCCGGTCTGGTCACTGCCTGGCTCGATGCCCAGCCGAAGGACTGGCTGGCGCAGAGCAAGCGCGTCTATCTGGCCGACATCCACAAGATGCCCGGCCTGATCACGCGCATGTTCGCCTTGCCGAAATTGCGCGAGAAGCCTTACCAGATCGTTCTCGGGCGTGAGGAGGCCGACCTGGCCATGCTGCCGCGCAAGAAGGATTGTGTGACCCTGTTGCCGGTTAATGCCGGCAAGATCGGCGAGGCTGCATTCGCTTGCGATGCGCCGGCCCTGCAGGCTGCGCTCAAATAAAAAAAGGGCGGGGAATTCCCCGCCCGAAACACGCAAGGTAAATCGTCTGGCCTAGTGCTTCTTGTGGTGCTCGTCGACCTCTTCCCAACCAGTGATCATCGCCTTGATGTGGGCGAAGACGGTGTGGCCGGTGGTGGTCAGGTAGACGTGGATGAAGAAGAAGGCGGTGATCAAGAAGGCGCCCAGCGTATGGGCGACAGCGACCCATTCCAGGTTCAGGTACTGGGCGATGCCCAGTTCCTGCCAGTTGCCGTAGAACAGGTAGAGCAGGCCGGAAACCCAGATCAGCGGCGAGATGAAGGCGAGCAGGGCGAGGTAGGCCAGGCGCTGCAGCGGGTTGTGCTTTTGCACCACGGTCTTGCGGAAGGGGTGCGGTGCGTCGCGGAAGATGCCGATCAGGTAGTAATTGACCATCGCCAGCACGTTCTTCAGCGATGGAAGATACTGCTTCCATTCGCCGGTGGTGAATTGCCAGAAGATGGTGAAGGCCCACAAGGTCAGCAGTGTCCAGGCCGCCAGGGTGTGGAAATGCACGGCCTGCTCGAAGCCGAGCAGCGCGTAGCTGCCGTGGACTTCGAAACCGGTGATCATCATGGTGATGATGAGCAGGGCTTGCGACCAGTGCCAGAAGCGCTCGTAGCGCTTGTAGATGTAGATGCGTTCGGCGCTCATTGTTCATTCTCCTTGCGACGACGGGTGATGATGCGGACCAGACCGTGGATCAGGCCACCGCCGATGGCGCCGACGATGGCCAGGCCGCCGAACAGGTCGATCCAGGGGTTGCGGTCACGACCGGGCAGGTAGATGTCGGTAATCTCGGCGAGCCGGCCATCGCTGCTGCGCGTGTGGCATTCGGCGCAGGGCACGGCCTGGTCCTTGGGCGCAACCATGTGGGTGATGAACCAGTTCATCCGCGTCTCGATGAAGTCGAACTTGCCGCTGTAGGGGAAGCCGGCGTAATCCATGCCCGCCTTGATCGACTTCTCGTAATCGAAGTTGGTCCAGAAAGCGGTGTCGTCAGCACCGTAGACGTGATTCACCACCAGCGTCCGGTTCACCGGGTCGTACGGCTGCTTGCCGTGCATTTCCTTGAACGGCCAGATGCGGGCTTTGGGGTCGCGGGCCGAGCCTTCGACCCGGTTCATTTCCAGGATGCCGTCCTGGTTCAGGTAGGCGTCGATCTTGTCGGTGATCGCCATCTGGTGGACGACGCCGTTGTACCAGCGGTATTTGGGCCGGACATTCTCGCCGTAGCCGAAGTCGCCCTTTTCGGCGGAATAGCTCAGGTGGCCGTGGTCGTCCTTGATGTAGACGGGCTTGCCGTTCTCGTCCTTGCGTCCGGCCGTCGACCAGTCCCACAGCATCTTGGTGGCGATGCCGCCACGGGCGAATTCCGGGATGTGGCAGGTCTGGCAGGCGACCTTGTCGGCGTGATGATTGAGCTTGGCTTCCTGGTGCGGCTTCAGGCCGTGACAGGATTCGCAGGTGGCGCGGTTGTGGTCGTCGACCGGCAGGTCGAAGCCCTTGGTGTCCTTGGGGTTGACCGCGTAGCGGCTGCCCGAGGGCTGGTGCGCATTGAAGGTGTGGCAGTCCGAGCAGCCCATGTTGGCGCCGTCGCTGGCCATATGGACATCGAGGCTCTTCGACGGCTTGAGCAGCGAGGTGTCAAGGTCACCGTGCTTGACCGCATCGCCACCGCCGCCGTTGAAGTGGCAGGCGCCGCAGTTCTGACGACCGGGGGCGCCGACGTGCTGAGCGATCCGGGTCAGGTCAGGCGGTTGGACGATCTTGCCGCTGCCCTTGGGGATTTCGCGTGGCTCGTACAGGGGATGGCCGGCGTCGGTGGCAATCTTCTTGTAGCTGCCCGTGGTGTCATGGCAGGCCAGGCAATCGACGTTTTCCTGGTTGGCGAAATCGTAGTTCTTGTCGGTCCAGTTGTAGCCGGCATGGCAACTGGTGCAGCGCGGCTCGTTCGACAATGTCGAGCCGCAGAAATTGTTGGCCGCGTGCTGCTTGCCGAGTTTCTTGCCGGTGGTCTTGCTGGTCGCTTCCCAGGTCCAGTGGATGCTCTTCATGACCTGATGCCCGGCCTCGTTGTGGCAGGAAAGGCAGGCCTTGGTGACTTCCGGACCGGTCTTGAACGGGCCCTTGAGGGCTTCGAGCTTGCTGTGGTCGGTGGTCGATCCGGATGGCGCCTTGGCGACAGCAGCCTGGGCAGGCGATATGGGGATGTCGGCGGCTTGCGCAAGGCTTGCGCAAAGCGACAAAAAAATACCCGCGATCAAGGACACATGAGGCTTCATGTGGTCTCCAAGTTTCTGATTTTCGCGAGAGTCCGACCTCCCCAAGCCGGAACTTCCCGCCATCGCAGGCTTACAAGGGCGCGATTATAAGAAGATTCTGATGTTGTGCAAGTGATCAGGATCAAATTCTTGCGTAATTGTTGCAAGGCGCGCCGGCGAACCGGGGCGCGCCAACGTGCTAGAATCGCGCCCGTGCCAATTCCATCCGAGGGTAGAACAATGGGTGTTGTCGATACCGGCTATGTGTCTGATCACACGCGCTGGATGAACGAAATGCTGGAAAAGAATCCGCAGTGGGTTGAAGACCAGAAGGCTGGTCGGGCGCTGTGGTGGGACAAGAAGCAGGAAACCGAGTCGACCGCGCGCAATGCTGAGTCGAAGGTCGCGCAGAAGCCTTATCCCTACGACGTGAATTTCTTCGGCGAATAAACACCGCCGGGTTTTTGCCCGGGCTGAGAGTCCAGGTCAGGACTCATGACAAGGAATCCTTCGGGGTTCCTTTTGTTTTTTCAGCGGAAATTTTTACTTTGCCTTCATGAAACCGGGCAATGGCGTCGTTGCCGTTGCCTCCTGTTTTTCGTTTTTCTGGGCGAATTGCCGGATGCGCTCGATGCGTTCTTCGTGGCCGGGATGGGTGCTGAAGATGGCCAGCGGTTCGCCGGAGGTCTGCTGACGGGCGATGTGCTCGAAGAAGGCGGCCGCGTCGCCGATGTGGCCGTAGGTGCGCAGCATCGCCTGCAATGCGTCGGCGTCGGCCTGTTCTTCCTGGCTGCGGCTGAACGACAGGATCGGCAGCATGCCGACGCCGGTCAGCCATTGCTGCATGGCGCCGTCGCCGATGCCGGCCAGGCTGGAGAGCGCGAACATCACGGCAAAACCCCGGCCCATGGCGACGATGGGGTGGCGGTGGCGGATATGGGCGATTTCGTGGGCCATGACCATGGCCAGCGCGTTTTCGCTGGGCAGGGTGTCGATCAGTCCCTGGAAGACGACGATGTGACCGCCCAGCGTGGCCAGCGCATTGACCGTGCTCGACGCCGAGTAATGCACGGTCAGCGTCATTTCCGGCGGCAGGTCCATGGCCGTGGCCAGGCGGTCGGCCAGTTGCTGCAGGTATTGCTGGCGCTCGCGATGCGCCGGCTGCGCCGGTGTTTCCGGCAGCCAGCGGCTGAGGCTGCCGGCCAGGGCGCGTTCTTGCTCAAACGGAACGTGGCGGGCCAGTTGCCCGGCGAGCAGTGACAGGGCCAGTACGGCGACCAGGATCAGTACGCTGATGCCGCCGACCAGCAGCGCGAAATCCTTGAGTGGATGCGTAGTGCTGACGTTGATGCCTTCCGGAATCTGCGGGTTTTCGTACTCGGCCATGACTCAGCGGCGCTGGCGGACGGCGGTGCCGTAGGCGACGACTTCGACGGCGCCGACAGCGTTTTGCGCCCCCTTGTAGATCGACGCGGTTTCCAGGCGCAGGTTCCAGACGGCGGTGGCGCCTTTGCGCCGGGCGGCGTCCTTCATGCGCAGGATGGCTTCGCGGCGGGCGCGTTCGAGCAGCGACTCGTAGGAACTGACCCGACCACCGACGAGATTGCGCAGGCCGGCGACGAAGCGCTTGAAGAAGTCGACCGAGATGACGACGTTGCCGCTGACCAGGATGCCTTCGAGCTGGTCCTCGTCGGGGATGCGCCGTTCGGAGAAGACCAGGATGTCGCGCAGGGTCTGCTCGCGTTCGATGATGGACTTGAAATGCCGCTTTTCGGCGCGCTGTCCGAAGACATAGCCGAGCAGCAACAGGACCAGGAATAGGATCAGGTCGTACATGGCGTCATTCCACGACGACAGCGGTGCCGTAGGCGAACAGTTCGGCAGCGCCGGCGGCAACCGACGAGGTCGAGAAACGGACATTGACCACGGCGTTGGCGCCGATGGCCCGGGCTTGCTCGATCATCCGCTCGGTAGCTTCCTCGCGCGATTCGGTGAGCAGTTCGGTATAGCCCTTGAGTTCACCGCCGAAGATGTTTTTCAGGCCGGCCATGATGTCGCGGCCGGCGTGTTTGGAACGGACGGTGTTGCCGCTGACCAGCCCGAGATGCTTGACGATCTGCTTGCCGGGGACAGTTTCGATATTGGTGACGATCATTGCGGTATTTCCTGAACGGTTGATTGGGCCGGCTTTTCCGGGTGGGTGTACCATAACGCTTTTGTTGCATTGCGGGAACACGCATGTCATTGCCCTACGAGTTGCTGATCGGCTTGCGCTACACGCGCGCCAAGCGGCGCAACCATTTCATCTCCTTCATTTCGCTGATCTCGATGGCCGGCATCGGCCTCGGCGTTGCCGCGCTGATCGTGGTGCTGTCGGTCATGAACGGTTTCCAGAAGGAATTGCGCACGCGCATCCTCGGCGTCGCCTCGCATATCCAGATCACCGCGATCGACGGCGCATTGCGCGACTGGGAGTCGATTTCGGCCCAGGCCAAAAAGCATCCGGAAGTCCGCGAAACGGCGCCCTTCGTGCAATCGCAGGGCATGTTCTCGGTCGATGGCGAGGTCAAGGGCGTCCTCGTGCGCGGCATCCTGCCCGACCTGGAAGACGGCGTTGCCGACTTCCGCCAGACGATCCGGAGCGGCAGCCTGGATGCGCTCAAGCCGGGCGAGTTCGGGGTCGTCCTCGGCGCTGATCTGGCGCGTTCGCTGCGCGTATTTACCGGCGACAAGCTGACGCTGATCGCGCCGCAGGGCACGGTGACGCCGGCCGGCGTGGTGCCACGGGTGCGCTCGTTCACCGTGGTCGGCATCTTCGAGGTCGGCATGTACGAGTACGACTCGGGACTGGCGCTGATCCACCTGCAGGATGCGCAGCGCCTGTACCAGATGGGTGACGCGGTCAGTGGCGTGCGCCTGAAGGTCGACGACCTGTTCAAGGCGCCGCGTATCGCCCGCGAACTGGTCGCCTACATCAACGCTGATGCCTGGTTGCACGACTGGACCAAGAGCCATGCCAATTTCTTCCGCGCGGTGCAGATCGAGAAGACGATGATGTTCATCATCCTCTCGCTGATCGTCGCGGTTGCCGCCTTCAATCTGGTGTCCACGCTGGTCATGGCGGTTACCGACAAGCAGGCCGACATCGCCATCCTGCGCACCCTCGGCGCCCGGCCGCGTTCGATCATGGCGGTGTTCATGATTCAGGGCGCGCTGGTCGGCTTTATCGGACTGGGACTCGGCGTGGCCGGCGGTGTCGCGCTGGCGCTCAACATCGACGTGGTGGTGCCGGCGATCGAACGTGTGCTCGGCATCCAGTTCCTGGCCAAGGACGTCTATTACATTTCCGACCTGCCGTCCGAATTGCTGTGGCGCGATGTCTGGGGCGTGACCGGCATCGCCTTCGTGCTGTCGCTGCTGGCGACCTTGTATCCGAGCTGGCGGGCGGCGCGGGTCAATCCGGCGGAGGCCTTGCGCTATGAGTGATTTGATCCTGCAGGCCCGGGGACTGGGCAAGGTATTCCGCGGCGGCGGCCTGGAGGTGGCCGTGCTCAACGGCATCGACCTCGATCTGGCGGCTGGCCAGACGCTGGCTATCGTCGGTGCTTCCGGTTCCGGCAAGAGCACCTTGCTGCATCTGCTGGGCGGCCTCGATGCGCCGAGCAGCGGTTCGGTGGCATTGATGGGGCGCGATTTCTCGGCGATGAACGAGGTCGACCGGGGCGACTGGCGCAACCGTCATCTTGGTTTTGTGTACCAGTTCCATCATTTGCTGCCCGAGTTCTCGGCGCTGGAAAACGTCGCCATGCCCCTGCTGATCCGGCGCGAACCGCGTCAGCAGGCGCTGGCCGAGGCCGCCGACATGCTCGGTGCCGTCGGTCTCGGTCATCGCTTGGAACATCGGCCCGGCGAACTGTCGGGCGGCGAGCGCCAACGCGCCGCCATCGCCCGGGCGCTGGTCAGCCGGCCGTCGTGCATCCTGGCCGATGAACCAACCGGCAACCTCGACAGTCACACTGCCGGTGCCGTCTTCGACCTGCTGGTGGCGCAGGTAAAGCTTCAAGGGGGAAGTCTGGTCATGGTCACGCATGACCGTCGTCTGGCAGAACGTACCGATAGAACAATCGAATTGGACGATGGCAAATTAGTTGTTTCTTGATGTATCCGATAGAACCCGGCCGCTTTTGATGATTTGATGGCCGGATCGTGGCCTTGGAGGTTGAATATGCGCACCTTGTTCGCACCCGCAGTTGCCCTGATGAATCGCATGCGTTTCCGGGCCAAGTTCGTTTTTCTCGGTAGCGCGCTGGTCGTCGTGCTGCTGGTCCTGCTGTACACGTTGTTCATCAATCTGAGCAAGGATATCCGTACCGCCCAGCACGAACTCGACGGTTTGCAGATGCTCAAGCCGATGAACCGTGCGGTGCAGTTCATGCAGCAGCATCGGGGTCTGTCATCCGGGGTGCTCAACGGCAACGAGGCGATGAAGGAACGGCGCGCGGCAGCCGAACGTGAAGTCGAGAAGGCCATCGGCGAGACTGATGCCAGCCTGCTGCCGGTGCTGCGCGACAGCACTGCCTGGAAGGAAATCCGCGCCGACTGGGCGGAAATCAGCAAGCAGGGCCTGAGCTGGCAGGCGCCGGACAATTTCAAGCGCCACACCCAGATGGTGAACAAGGTCCTGGTCTTCATGGTCGATCTGGCCGATGAAACCGAGCTGACGCTGGACCCGCAGATCGATACCTACTATTTCATGGATACCGTTGTCGGCAAGATGCCGGCGATGCTGGAGCCGCTGGCGATCACGCGCGGGCGCGGTACCGGCGTGCTCAGCGCCCAGGAACTGACGCTGGATAACCGTCGCGAGATCGCCGCACTGATCGAGCGCATGAACGGCACCCTGCGCACGCAGAACTCCAATCTGGAGAAGGCAATGCGCTATTCGCCGGCTTTGCGCACGACGCTGGCCGAGCCGACGCAGGCGTTCACCAAGGCGGTTCAGGACATCGTCACCCTGGTCCAGCAGGACATCCTGGGCGAGCGTTTCGAAACCAAGCCGGCGGATTATTTTGCGCTGACCACGCAGGCCATCGACCTGGGTTACAAGATCATGTTCGAAACGCTGATGCCGCAGTTCGAGCAGCAACTTGAAGCGCGCAAGGCGGCAGCCGAGCGTGTGCTTCTGGTTCAGGTAATGCTGGCGACGTTGGTGATGCTGGCGGTGGGCTACTTCGGCATCGGAACCTATTACTCGGTGACCGATACCGTGCAGGTGTTCTCGGTCGGCGCCAAGCGCATGGCCGGTGGCGACATGACCGTGCATTTTGCCTCCGACGGCTCCGACGAGCTGCATGCGGCGGGTTCCGATCTGAACAACATGGCCGCCTCGATCCGCGAACTGCTCGCCCGCATCCAGGCTGATGTCGGCCAGCTGCGCGTGGCGGCCGGCGACCTGTCGACGTCCAGCCACCAGATTTCGGGCAGTGCCGGTTCGCAGAGCGATGCTGCGTCGAGCATGGCGGCGTCGGTCGAGGAAATGACCGTCGGCGTCGATCACATCGCCAAGAACGCCCAGGATGCCGAGGCCTATTCGCGCGAATCGGACCGTGTCGCGGGCGATGGCAGCGCGATTGTCGGCAAGGTCGTGATCGAGATCCAGGGGATTGCCGATACGGTCAATCATTCGGCGAGCACGGTCGAGGCGCTGGGCCGCCAATCCGACGAGATTTCGGCGATTGTCGGCACGATCAAGGACATCGCCGACCAGACCAACCTGCTGGCGCTGAACGCCGCCATCGAAGCGGCGCGCGCCGGCGAGACCGGCCGCGGTTTCGCCGTGGTGGCCGACGAGGTGCGCAAGCTGGCCGAGCGGACCGCCAAGTCCACCCAGGAAATCGCCGGCATGATCGCGGCCATCCAGTCGGGAACTGCGGTCGCCGTCGATAGCATGAAGCGGGGGGTGGACCGGGTGGCAGTCGGCGTCGTCGAAGCGCAGCGCGCTGGCGAAACCATCGGCGAAGTCCAGCAGCATGCCCGCCGGGTCATGGACGCCGTTTCCGAAATCACCGTGGCCTTGCGCGAGCAGGCGGCGGCGAGCACGGAAATCGCCCAGAACGTCGAGCGCATTGCCCAGATGGCTGAAGAGAACAATGCCGCGGCCGGCAGTAATGCCCATACGGCGGACGGCCTGCGCCAGCTGGCCGAAACCCTGAATCAGGAAGTCGGACGCTTCCGTACCTGAATCTGAAGGCTGTCGTGCCCACGCCCGCTTCGGCGGGCGTATGATTTCTCCCTCGAACAAAAACAGCATCAGGGAGATGACACAATGATTTTCGATATCGAGAACGAGACCTTGCCCCGCGAGGATCTCGAGGCTTTGCAGTTGCGTCGCCTGCGCAGCACCGTCGAGCGTTGTTATGCGACGGTCAAGTTCTACCGCGAGGCGATGGACGAACTGGAGGTCAAGCCGCACCACATCCAGTCGCTGGCCGATGCCCGTCTGTTGCCGTTCACCAAGAAGGAGCAGTTGCGCGACAACTACCCCTTCGGCATGTTCGCCGTGCCGACCGAGCAGGTCGTCCGGGTACACGCTTCGTCCGGCACCACCGGCAAGCCGACCGTGGTCGGCTACACCCGTCGCGACATCGCCAACTGGGCGCAACTGGTCGCCCGCAGCCTGGCTTCCGCCGGCCTGCGCCCCGGTGACCGACTGCACAATGCCTACGGATACGGCCTGTTCACCGGCGGCCTCGGGCTGCATTACGGCGCCGAGGAACTGGGCGTGCTGACCGTGCCGATGTCCGGTGGACAGACGCAGAAGCAGGTCATGCTGCTGTCGGATTTCCAGGCCACTGCCCTGTGCTGCACGCCGTCGTACTCCCTGAACATCGCCGAGGAAGCCGAGAGCATCGGCGTCGACATGCGCAAGTTGCCGCTGCGCGTCGGCATTTTCGGCGCCGAGCCGTGGACCGAGGAAATGCGCTACGAGATCGAGGCGCGCCTGGGTCTGGAAGCCATCGACATCTACGGCCTGTCCGAAGTCATGGGGCCGGGCGTCGGCGTCGAGTGCATCGAGGCCAAGAAGGGCCTGCACATCTGGGAAGACCATTTCCTGGTCGAATGCGTCGACGTCAATACCGGGCAACCGGTGGCGGACGGCGAGGAGGGCGAGATCGTGTTCACCTCGCTGACCAAGGAAGCTTTCCCCATCCTGCGCTACCGTACCCGTGACATTTCGGTGATCGACCGCTCACCGTGCAAGTGCGGCCGCACCCATGCGCGCATCCGCCGCATCTCCGGGCGTTCCGACGACATGCTGATCATCCGCGGGGTGAATGTCTTCCCGACCCAGGTCGAGGCGGTGCTGATGCGTACCGAAACGCTGTCGCCGTTCTACCAGATCGAGGTCTTCCGCGAAGGTTTCCTGGATTCGATGGCGGTCAATGTCGAAGCCAGTCCGCCGTTGTTCGCCAAGGGCCAGGAAGCGATGGACCGCATCGCCGCCAAGGTGCAGAAGGACATCAAGGACTTCATCGGCGTGTCGTGCCAGGTCAATGTCAAACCGACCGGCGCCATCGAGCGCTCGATGGGCAAGGCGGTGCGCGTCATCGACCACCGCAGGAAGTCAGGCTGAACGCCGGCGGCGCCGGTGCCAGTGGCGGACGAGGTAGAGCCGCCAGGCGCCGCGCGTCAGCAGGTAACCGGCCAGCGCCAGGCCGTCGGCAAGCACGATCAGGCCGACGGCGAGTGGTCGGGCGACGGCCAGCATCCACGCCTGCATGGCCTGCGTCCATGCCGTAAAACTATCGAAATCGAAGGCCGGCGGCGCCAGGAAGCCGGCCGTATCGCCGATCAGCAGCCGGCCGATCTGGTAGGCCAGCAGGTAAAGCGGAACGATGGTGAAGGGGTTGGTGTAAAGCGTCGCGAACAGTGCCAGCGGCAGGTTGACGCGGAACAGGATGGCGCACAGCGCTGCGGCGGGCATCTGGAATGGCCCCGGGATCAGCCCGCAGAACAGGCCGGCGGCCACGGCGCCGGCGGCCGAGCGGCGATTGAGATGCCATAGCCGGGGGTGCAGCAGCGAGTTCTCGAACGGGCGCAACCAGGGGTTGCGGCGTATCGTTTCGTGATCCGGCAGGAGATTCTTCAGGAAGCGGCGCATGGGCGGATTATCGCAAAATGCGCCGGTCGCCGTTTGTGACGGTTCGTGCCATGATATTGGCATGAATCTGGCCGTAATCTCCTTTGCGCTTGGTGTCCTGTTACTGCAGACCCGTGCCGTACTGCCGTCTAGCGCATTGCTGCTGGTGCCGGCATTGGCGCTGATGCTGCCGGCCTTGCGCTGGCGCGGGCCGATGGTCCGTCTGGCGTTGCTGCTCGGCTGTTTCCTGATCGGCGTTGCCTGGGCAGGCTGGCGTGCCGAATGGCGGCTGGCCGACGAACTGGGTAGCACCTGGGAAGGCCAGGATGTTGAAGTGGTCGGCGTGGTCAGCGGTCTGCCGCAGGACTTCGACCGGGGCGTGCGTTTCGAATTCGCCGTCGAGCAGCGGCTGACGCCCGGCGCTGGCGTGCCGTCGCGGGTACAACTGGCCTGGTATCACGGCAAGCAGGCGGCACCGGCGGTGGCGCCGGGACAGCGCTGGCAGTTCACCGTCCGCCTGAAACGTCCGCACGGCGGCGCCAATCCGGGCGGTTTCGACTACGAAGCCTGGCTGCTCGAACGCGGCATCCGGGCGACCGGTTACGTCCGTCCCGGTGCGGCGACCAAGGTGGATGATTTCGTCTGGCGTCCGGCCACCGTCGTGCAAGCCTTGCGCGCCACCGTCCGGCAGAATTTCGCGCGCCTGCTGCCAGCCGAGCACTATCCCTGGCAGGGCATCCTGACGGCGCTGGCAGTGGGCGACCAGAAAGCCGTCGATAGCGATCTGTGGGTGGTTTTCAACCGTACCGGGACCATCCATCTGATGTCGATCAGCGGACTCCATGTCACCCTGGTGGCCGGGCTGGTCGGCGGTTTGGTCGGCTTCGGCTGGCGGCGCGTGCCGGCGCTGGCTCTGCGTTGTCCGGCGCAGCGCGCAGCCCTGGCCGGGGCAGTGCTGGCGGCTTTTGCCTATGCCTTGCTGGCCGGCTTCGGGGTGCCGGCGCAGCGCACCCTGTACATGCTGCTGGTCGCCGCGGCAGCGCTATGGTCCGGACGCGTCGTTGCGCCCAGCCGGATACTGGCGCTGGCCTTGCTGCTGGTGCTGATCGTCGATCCCTGGAGCCCCCTGGCACCGGGGTTCTGGTTGTCTTTTGGCGCGGTGGCGGCTTTGCTCTATATCGGCAGCGCCGTACTCGGCACCGGCGACGGTTGGCGCCAGCGCTTGCGCGGCTGGGGGTTGGTGCAATGGGCGGCGACAATGGCATCGCTGCCGGTGCTGATGCTGGTGTTCCAGCAGTTTCCGCTGGTTTCGCCGCTGGCCAATGCCCTGGCGGTGCCGGTGATCAGCTTCATCGTCACGCCGCTGGCGCTGCTGGCGGCGCTTCTGCCCTGGGCGCCGTTGATGCTGCTGGCGCACGGGATACTCGACGCTTTGATGGCCTTTCTGTTCTGGTGTGCGGCCTGGCCGGTGTGGCAGGCGCCGGCGGCGCCGCCCTGGGTGGCGGTCGGTGCTGCTGCCGGCGTGGCGCTGTGCCTGCTGCCGCGCGCGGTGCCGGGCAAATGGCTGGGGCTGGTGCTGATGGTGCCGGCGGTGTTCTGGCCGGCACAACTGCCGCCGCCGGGCGAGGCGTGGATCGACGTGCTCGACGTCGGCCAGGGGCAGGCGGTGGTGATCCGGACCCAGGCGCACGCCATGGTCTACGATCCTGGGCCGCGCTACAACGCCGATGCCGACGCCGGCCAGCGGGTGCTCGTTCCCTATCTGCGCTGGCTGGGCGTGCGCCGCCTCGACAAAGTGCTGGTCACCCACGGTGATGCCGATCATGCCGGCGGGCTGGCTTCCCTGCTGGCGGCGGTGCCGGCGGATCGCCTGTTGTCGTCGATGGCGGAACTGGAAGGCGATCTGTGCGCGGCCGGGCAGGGCTGGCACTGGGACGGTGTCGATTTCCGCATCCCGCACCCGGCGCCGCAGGCCTACTTGCAGACGACCCGGCGCAACTCGCTGTCCTGCGTGCTGGCGGTGGATGCGGGCGGGCGCCGCATGTTGTTGACCGGCGATATCGAGGCGGTCGACGAGGTCGCCATGGTCGAGCGCGACGCCGCCGCGCTGCGCGCCGATCTGCTGCTGGTGCCGCATCACGGCGCCCGTGGTTCGTCCACGCCGGCTTTTGTCGAAGCCGTTGGGGCGAGCGAGGTGATCTATTCGGTCGGCTACCGCAACCGCTTCGGTCACCCGCGTGCCGAGGTCGTCGACCGCTACGCCGCGACGCAGGCGCGGCAATGGCGGACCGATCGCGACGGCGCGCTGCGCATCCGGATGGCGCCGGCCGGTGTGACGATGGCGGCGACGCGCCGGCAAGCTGCCCGCTACTGGCACGGTCGGTGATACATTTCAGTCAGGAGGAGCGCGATGACAGCAAAACAACAGACCGTCCAATGTCTCAGCCCATCGGGCCTGCACCGGATGTCGTATTACGAATGGGGCGCCCGCGACAATCCCCGGGTGCTGGTCTGCGTGCATGGCCTGACCCGCAACGGGCGCGATTTCGATGCGCTGGCTGAAGCCCTGTCCGGCCATTACCGGGTGATCTGCCCGGATGTCGTCGGGCGCGGCCAGAGCGCGCATCTGCGCGATCCTTCGGCGTACGCCATTCCCCAGTACGTGGCCGACATGGTGACCCTGATTGCCCGGCTCAATGTCGATTCCGTGCATTGGCTCGGCACCTCGATGGGCGGCCTGATCGGCATGGCGCTGGCGGCGCAGGAAGGAACGCCGGTACGCAAGCTGGTGCTCAACGATGTCGGGCCACTGGTTACCGTTGAGTCGCTGCGCCGGATCGCTGCTTATGTTGGCAACGATCCGGACTGGGCGAGCATCGACGAGGCGGTGGCCTACGTCCGTGAAGTCAGCGCGCCGTTCGGCCCATTGACCGACGCCCAGTGGTACCACCTGACCGAAAGCAGCATCGTGCAGCGGCCCGACGGGCGGTGGGCTTTCCGCTACGATCCGCGCATCGCCGAGCCTTTCCGCGCCGCCTTTGCCGACAAGGACATCGAGCTGTGGCCGCTCTACCAGGCGATCAGTTGTCCGACGCTGGTCGTTCGCGGCGGTGAATCCGACCTGCTCACGCGCGACACCTGGCAGCGCATGGGCGAGTGCGGGCCGCGCGCCCAACTGGCTGAAATTCCCGGGGTCGGCCACGCGCCGATGTTCCAGTCCGATGCGCAGATTGCCATCGTTCGCGATTTTCTTCTGAGTGCATGAAACATATCCTGGTTGCCGGACTGAATCTGGAATACCGCGACATCCCCGCCAGCGCCGTCGACCGGCCGACGCTGGTGATGTTGCACGAAGGCCTGGGCTGCGTCGCCATGTGGCGCGATTTTCCCGACAAGCTGGCGGCGACGACCGGCTGCCGCGTGGTCGTCTATTCGCGGCCGGGCTACGGCAGTTCGGACCCGCATCCGCAGCCGCGCCAGCCCGACTACATGCACCGCGAGGCGCGCGAGGTGTTGCCGGCTTTCCTGGCCGCCCTCGGCATCGTCCGGCCGGTGCTGGTCGGCCACAGCGACGGCGGCAGCATCGCCTTGATCCACGCCGGCAGTTTCCCGCAGGCGGTGGCCGGCCTGGTGGTGATGGCGCCGCACGAGTTCGTCGAGGAAGAAACCCTGGCCGGCATCCGCACCGCGCGCAAGTTCTGGAGCAGCAGCGACTGGCCGCAGCGGCTGGCGCGCTATCACCGCGATGCGCAGCGTGTCTTCCACGACTGGAATGATTGCTGGCTGTGGCCCGAATTCCGCGCCTGGAACATTGAGGATTACCTGCCGGCGATCCGCTGTCCGGTACTGGCCATCCAGGGCGAGGACGATGAATACGCGACGCTGCGCCAGATCGAGGTGATTGCCGAAAAAGTGCCGGGCACGCAACTGCTGTGCCTCGCCAATTGCGGCCACTCGCCGCAGCGCGACCAGGAAGCGGCCGTGCTGGCGGCGATTGCCGGATTCGCAAATTCTTGTTTGTAAGTAACCTATACGTTACTATTCGGCCATGAAGATCAAGCTTGAAGAATACATCCGGGAAAACGGTGCCAATCCGTACCAGACGTGGTTCGATGGGCTGGATGCGCAGGCCGCTGCGAAAGTAACGGTCGCCAAGACACGCTTGGAGCTGGGCAATACCTCGAACGTCGAATGGTTCCGTGGGATTGGTGAGTACAAGATCGACTGGGGGCCGGGCTATCGCATTTACCTCGCCAAAGATGGCGAAGCGCTGATTATTCTTTTTGGCGGCAGTACCAAGAAAGGACAGCAGAAAGCCATCGATCAGGCGGTGGCGCTGCACGATGAATACAAGGCAAGGAAAAAGGCCCTTGCGACGGCAAAGAAAGGCAAGAAATCATGACGCTGACCCGCGATTTCAAACAAACCGTTGTCGAGCGCGTCGAGCGCGACCCGGAATTTGCCAAGGCACTTCTCGATGAAGCGGCCACTCTTTTTCTCAGTGGTGAGCCGGATGCCGCTCGCCTTATTCTCCGTGATCTCGTAAACGCCACGGTTGGCTTCGAACGACTTGCCGAACTGACGTGCAAGCCCAGCAAGAGTCTCCACCGCATGCTGTCTCCCAAGGGCAACCCGAGCATGGACAATCTGGCGGCCATCTTTGGCGCAGTCCGGAACTGGCTCAAGGTGACTTTTGATGTGCGAGTGGTCGAGGCCGCGTAGGAATTTGGAAACACGGAAAGCGGCCGTGCTGGCGGCGATTGCCGGATTCGTCGGCTAGATTTCCTTGATCCGCTCGCGATAGCGGGCGGCGTTGTCGACGTAGTGCTCGGCCGATTTGAGCAGCTTCGCCGCGTCTTCCTCGGACAGTTCGCGCACCACCTTGCCCGGCGAGCCGACGATCAGGCAGCGGTCGGGGAAGACCTTGCCCTCCGGGATCAGCGTATTGGCGCCGACGATGCAGCCCTTGCCGATCACCGCCCGGTTGAGGATCACCGAGCCGATGCCGATCAGGCTGCCGTCGCCGACGGTACAGCCGTGCAGCATGACCAGGTGGCCGACGGTGACGTTGTCGCCGATGTGCATTGGCACGCCTTCGTCGGTATGCAGCACCGAGCCGTCCTGGATGTTGGTATTGGCGCCGATGTGGATCGGGTCGTTGTCGCCGCGCAGCGTGGCATTCCACCACACCGAGGCATTGGCGCCCAGGCGCACGTCGCCGATCACGGTGGCGTTCGGGGCAACCCAGGCGTTGTCGCCAAGCTGCGGGATCTTGTCGTCGAGTTGGTAGAGCGGCATGTTGTCTCCTTGAGAAGGTGTCAGGTAGCTGACAGTGGCGTGCAATGATAGCAATTCTGTCTATGCCTAATGTCATATTCCATGGGGCTTCCTATCTGGTTAGAATCAAATCGTAAATTCAGTTGCTCGGGCGGATATATGGAAGCCGACGGATACGACGCGGCAAATGGATGTGCTTGAGGGAGATAAGTGATGTTTGGGGATAAGGCTATTAGATTTTTCTGGATTCCATTTGTTCTATTCTTTGCTTTCTGGGGGCTTAAGGTTTGGGTTTTTAGCTTGGGTACGGGGTATGGGACTAAGTATGTGGAGAAAATTGTTTATGGGGTTTTATTGGCTATGGCTGTTATTCACAGGTTTTTTATAGATTTTTTTGAGAGAAGGAATCATGCAATTCATTTGTCTTTAACCAAGGCGATGCCATACGGGTTTTCTTTTTGCTTTTCTTGCGTTTTTAATTTTTTTGTTGTTTTTGTTTTAATGGAGCAGCCGCTTTATTGAATTATATAGTGCTTAGTAGATTTTATGGTTTGTAGGGGGGGTTATGGATTACCTTGGGGTTGGTGTTTGTCTAGTGCTTTGTGCTGAGTTGTATAGAAAAGGAAATCTCCTTAACAAGGATGTTGGTGGATGGTTTGTAATGGGGTTTCTATTTGTTTTTGGTTTGTTTTTTGTTGTTGCTGGCGGTATTGGTGTTTATTTTGATTCGTCGTTGGTTTTTCCAAGTGCGCATGGAAAGATTGTTTTGTTTGTTAGTTACTATTATCTTTTGGTTCATGCTAGGGTCTTGAGTTTGGCTATTGAAACAGATAGTGGTTTGGATTTTTATAACAAGAAAGGTGCAAATATTTTTGAAATTACTCGTGTGGCTTTTTCCGGAGGTTGGTGGCTTTTTGGGCGTCCTTGTTCGATTTTGATAAATTTTTCTCAAGCTGTTTTGATTGTTATTGTTGTTTTGTTTGTTAAGGGCATGTTGTGACGACCAAAGTTGGCGTGGTTATAGTTCCGGCGAATATGGGGGTTCTGACCTTCACGTTCTAGTGTACTTACCGATGCTAGGTTTGCCGATAATGTATATTCTTGGAGTTAACGGCTGCGATGCCGTTGACTGCAGAAGCGCTGGCGTTACTGGGCCTCGTGCGGGTGGTGATTTTTTTATTTGAACAGGAGAGCCTATGTGTGAAAAAAATACCAAGGCTGGTTTGGTTGTTTTTCATGTTCCAGTTTCAGCTAAGCTTAGCTATTGCAATGGTGTTTTTGTCAGGATTGGCGTTTTTGTGTCAAGAGTTGAAACTCCGCTGATGGTTCTTGGCTTGTCTTTGGGTTTTTTTTGGTTTCTTCTTCCTTCTGTTAGTGAGGGTGTGCGTCAAATATTTCGTGATTTGCCTTTTGTATATGCTGTTTTTGATTCTGCAACGAAGCTTGATTCGTCGTTTATCTATCCGTTGGTTTTTTTGGTGATTTATAACGCCTTTGTGTATCAGGTGGCGATGTCAAAAGGTTTTCCAGGGGGTGGAGTATGCGGCAAGAAGGTCGAATTCCAACAGCAAAGGAAGTTGTTGATAATTCACTTTTTCCGTGCTCAAAAAGTGAGGCGTTTGTTTTTTTGATTTGGTTTTATTTGAAATTAATATTGTTTTTTTGGTGGTTATCGCTATTCGCTATTCTAGGATATTTTATAAGGATTTTATCTTGAAGCTAGTAATCTAGTTGCCTTGGGTAAAGTCTGCGTGCCCATGTGTGGGTCAGCAATGCAGATGCTGGTTTTGTTCAAGAGGGGCAGCCAGTGAAACTGAACTTCGCTGTCTTGTCGTTTCAAAAGTACGGAATGGCGACGGGGACAGTCCTGCATGTCAGCAGCCGATGCTGCTTATGACGAACGGCAGGGCGGGAGCGCTGATTGGTACTGCCTGATAGGCTTTCATATATCTTAACGATATAACGAAAACATTTTTCATTCTTTCTGTGTAAGTCGGCGAGCGCTAATCTGTCGGCCTTGTTGCCTGGATCGCTCCCGATGTCTTTGCCCGAACACCTGCACGCCGCTGTCGTCGGCCTTGTCCTGATCGGCCTGTTCGCCGCCTTCGTGCGCGAATGGCTGAAGCCGGACGTGGCCGTCATGCTGGCGGTGGCCGTGCTGCTAGCGCTGGGGCTGTTGTCGGCCAAGGAGGTGACCGGTGTGTTCGGCAACAGCGCGCCGATCACCATTGCCTGCCTGTTCATCATCAGCGGTGCCCTGTCGAAAACCGGCTGCGTCGACCGGCTGGGCGACTGGCTGGGGCATCTGGCCGGGCAGAGCGAGTTTCGCTTGTTGCTGGCCTTGCTGGCGGTGGGTTTGCTGGTGTCGCCGTTCATCAACAATACGCCGGTGGTGATGGTGATGATTCCGGCGGTGATCGCCATGGCCGGACGCTTCAATATCGCGCCGTCGCGGCTGCTGATTCCGCTGTCGTACGCGACCATTCTCGGCGGCCTGATCACCATGGTCGGTACCTCGACCAACATCCTCGTCGATGGTGTCGCCCGGGCGCACGGGCTGGCGCCGTTCACCATGTTCGAGATCAGCGCGCCGGCGATCATCATGGCGTTGGTCGGGTGTGCCTTCATGGCGCTGTTCGCCCAGCGCCTGTTGCCGGTGCGCGAGACGCTGACGCAGCAATTCACCGGCAGCGGCGACCGGCTGTTCATGACCGAACTGTTCGTGCCGGCCGATTCGCACCTGATCGGCAAGACGCTCAAGGAAACCAAGCTGGCCAACGGCGTCATCCAGGTACTCAACCTGTGCCGGGGTGAAGAAGAGATTGCCAACCCGGACCCGGCGACGCGTATCGAAGCCGGCGACCGTATCGTCGTCCATAGCCGTAGCAGCGACATGATGGCGCTGCGCAGCACCGACCTGGTCGGTCTGCAGGTTCAGGCCGGGCAGCACGATCTGGAGACGCTGCGCCGGCGCGATGTGGTCATGGTCGAAGCCATCGTCGGCCAGACCTCGCGCTACGTGCTGCGCCCGATCCGCGACCTCGACCTGCTCGCCCGTTACGGCATTCACCTGATCGCCGTGCATCGGCGCGATGCGTCGTTCTCGCAGATCGGCGACGATTTCCAGTTGCAGGTCGGCGACGTGCTGCTGGTCGAGGGCACGCCGGCGCAGATCAAGCGTTTCTGTGACAACGGCGACCTGTTCGCCATCACCGAAGGGCGCCAGGTGACCAACCGCCAGGCCAAGGCGCCGATTGCGCTGGCCACCATCGCCGGCGTCATGCTGCTGGCTGCCTTCAACGTCATGCCCATTGAAGGCCTGGCACTGATCGGCGCGGCCATCGTCGTCGCCACCGGCTGCATCCGCGCTGACGAAGCCTACAAATCCATCGAATGGCCGATCCTGATCCTGATCTTCGGCATGCTGGCGATCAGCATCGCCATGCGGAATTCCGGTCTGGCCGACCTGCTGGCCACGCAACTGGTGGTACTCGGCGACGGTCTGTCGCCCTGGCTGATGCTGTCGCTGGTCATCCTGCTGACGTCGATTGCCACCGAATTCATCAGCAACAACGCCATTGCCGTGTTGTTCACGCCGGTGGTCATCGGCGTTGCCGAACAACTCGGCGTCGATCCGCGACCCTTCGTCGTCGGGGTGATGTTCGCCGCCAGTTGCAGCTTTGCCACGCCGATCGGCTACCAGACCAACACCCTGGTCTATAGCGCCGGCAATTACCGGTTCGCCGATTTCGCGCGCATGGGCATCCCGATGAACCTTCTCACCTGGGCGCTGGCCAGCGTGCTGATCCCGCTGTTCTGGCCGCTGCACGGCTGAGCTTGTGGCATCATCCGGTTGAACCGACCGGAGGATGACGTTTGGCCGACCTCGATGCCCTGACCGCGGAACTGCTGGCTTTCCGCGACGCCCGCGACTGGCGCCAGTTCCACACGCTGCGCCAGTTGATCGTCTCGCTCAACCTGGAAGCCGGCGAGCTGCTTGAACTGACGCAATGGAAGAGCGACGCCGAAATCGACGCCTTGCCGGCCGATCCCGTGTCAGCCGAAGCCCTGCGCGACGAGTGTGCCGACGTGCTGCTCTACCTGCTGTTGATCGCCGACAAGACGGGGATTGACCTGCTCGCCGCCGCGCGCAGCAAACTGCGCAAGAACGCCGAAAAATACCCGGTGCACAAGGCGCGCGGTTCGCGGGCCAAATACACGGAACTGAAATAGGCCGCCATGCCCAACACCGGTTTTTATCGCGACCTGACGCCGCTGCCCAGTTTCGAGGCGGCGATGGATACCCAGGCCCACGTCGATCTGCCGGACGACTGGTGGGTGGTGATCTCCGATGTCGTCAACTCCACGCAGGCGATTGCCGAGGGCGCCTACAAGAAGGTCAATACCGTCGGTGTCGCCTGCATCGCGGCGATTGCCAACATCGACCGGCGCCTGGAACTGCCCTTCATCTTCGGTGGCGACGGGGCGACCTGCGCAATTCCGGACAGCTTGCGCGAGCAGACCATCGTCGCCCTGCGCGGCGCCCAGCGTCTGGCCGCCGACAGCTTCGGTTTGAAGCTACGTGCCGGGCTGGTGCGTGTCGCCGACCTGCGTGCCGAGGGGCAGTGGACGCGGGTGGCGCGGATCGCCTTGTCGCCGCTGGTGATGCTGCCGGTGTTGTCGGGGCGCGGCTGGGAGGCGGCCGAGTCGCGGGTCAAGGCCGGGCAGGGCGCGCTCATGGTCGATCCTGCTGCTGGGCCGGCCGAGGCCAGTTTCGAGGGCTTCGAGTGCCGTTGGCAGAACGTGCCGAGCTTCCGCGACGTCAAGCTGTCGCTGATCGTGGTCGCCACGTCGGCCGACGCGGCGAGCAACCAGCAGACTTACCAGCAGGTGCTGGCGACCATACACGAGATATTCGGCGATCCCGGCGCGCATCATCCGCTGCGTCTGGAAGGCATGCGACTGTCCTTCTCGCCAATGAGCCTGGCCGGCGAAACGATGGTGCGTACCTATGGCCGGAGTCTGCTGACGAAATTCGGCTACGCCCTGCGCATGCTGCTGCAGAATGCCGCCGGCTGGTGGCTGTTCGCGCGCAACATCGATACCAGGGCTGTGCGCTGGAGCCGTTACCGCGACGACATGGTGCGCAATACCGACGTGCGCAAGTTCGACGGTGCGCTGCGCATGGTGCTCGACGCCAGCGAAGCGCAGGCGGACGAACTCGAACGGCGGCTGGCGGCGGCACATGCCGCCGGGCAACTGGCCTGGGGCGTGCACAAGTCGCGCGAGGCGCTGATCACCTGCCTGATCGAGTCGCACGAAGGCCGGCACATGCATTTCATCGACGGCAGCGACGGCGGCTACGCGCTGGCGGCGCGTCAGCTCAAGGCACGGCTGGCCGAGCGCGACTGAGCAATCAGCTCGACTGGCTTTCCAGTGTGTATCGGGCGCCCGGCCCCTGGGCCAGCAGCGCGGCCAGCGGCGGCAGGGTTTCGTGCAGGGTCTTTTCCAGCGTCCACGGCGGGTTGATGATGAACATGCCGCTGCCGTACATGCCGAAACCGTCGCGTGGCGCGGCCTTGACCTCGAGCGTGGCGTTCAGCCAGTTGGCGGCGCCCAGACGCTTCAGGCGATCCGGCAACTGGCGCGATTCGGGCTTGATCAGCATCGGGTACCACAGCGCGTAGGTGCCGGTCGGGAAACGCTTCAGCGCTTCCTGCAGTCCCTTGGTCACGTTGAGGTAATCGTCGCGCGTTTCGTACGACGGGTCGATCAGCACCAACGCGCGGCGCGGCGGCGGGGGCAGCAGCGCTTTCAGGCCGGCAAAGCCGTCGCCCTCGGTGATGCTGACCTGACGGCCGGCGCCACGGAAGCACTCCTGCAGCAGCTTGCCGTCACTGCTGTGCAGTTCGTACAGGCGCAGGCGGTCGGCTTCGCGCAGCATCTGGCGGGCCAGCCAGGGCGAGCCCGGGTAGTGCTTCAACTGGCCGTCCGGGTTGAGCATGCGCACGAAGTCGAGATAATCGGCGGCAGCCGGCGGCAGGCCGCTGGCCTCCCACAGGCGGCCGACGCCGTCGCGCCATTCGGCCAGCTTGCTGGCGTGGGCGGAGTCGAGCGCGTAGCGGCCGGCACCGGCGTGGGTGTCGATGATCCAGAAGGGCGCAGGTTTTTCGCCCAGGTACTGGGCGATCTGCAACAGGATCAGATGTTTGAGTACGTCGGCGTGGTTGCCGGCGTGATAGGCATGGCGGTAACTGAGCATGGCAGGCAGTATACTTCGCCGCCATGCCCATATACGAAAGCATTTTCATCCTCGTCGTCGCGGCCTTGATCTGGTTCTGGCTGGATTCGCTGAAGGCCCGCGAGATCGGTACCCGCGCCGCGCAGGCGGCGTGTGCCGGCGAGGGTCTGCAACTCCTCGACGACACCGTGGTCGGCCGGCTGCGCGGCCTGGCCCGCAACGACGACGGCCACCTGCGCCTGCGCCGCAGTTTCGAGTTCGAATACAGCGACAACGGCGACAACCGCCGACGCGGCAGCGTCATCCTGCTCGGCCACGAAGTCGAGCTGCTGCACCTGCGTCCCAACCTCTACGAGATACCCAAGTCCAATGAAACCCGGCATTGAAGAAATCGAATTCCATGGCATTCCGGCCCTGCGCCTGATCGGTCCGCAAGGCAGCAGCGCCGTCATCAGCCGGCTCGGCGCCCAGGTCCTGTCGTGGATCACGCCCGACGGCCGCGAGCGCCTCTACCTGTCGCCGCAAGCCGTGTTCGACGGCAGCGTTGCCATCCGTGGCGGTGTTCCGGTCTGCTTTCCGCAATTTTCCGACCGTGGCGAACTGCCCAAACACGGCTTGGTCCGTACCCGCGAATGGCAGGTCAGCGCCCGCCGCAGCGGCGACGATTATGCTCTGGTCACGTTTGAAACCAGTGACGACGAGGCGACCCGCGCGCTGTGGCCGCACGCCTTCCGCCTCGAACTGACGCTGATGATCGAAGCCGACCGCATCGACCTCGAACTGTGCGTGGTCAATACCGGGTCGCGCGAGTTTGAATTCACCGCGGCCCTGCATACCTATCTGCGCGCGATCCAGGTCGAGGATGTCGCCCTTGAAGGCCTGCACGGCCACGATTACCGCGACGCCGCCAACGGCGACAAGGTCGTCCGCGAAACCGGCACCGAACTGCTGGTCGAAGCCGAAACCGACCGTGTCTATCGCCAGGTCCGGCGCCCGCAATTGCTGCGCGCCGGCAACCTCAGCCTGGGCATCCAGCAGCAGGGCTTCCCCGATGTCGTCGTCTGGAACCCGTGGGTGGAAAAATGCGCAGCGCTCGCCGACATGCCGGCCGACGGCTGGCGCCACATGCTTTGCGTCGAGGCGGCAGCCGCCGATACGGCGCAACAACTGGCCGCCGGCGACGAGTGGTACGGAAGGCAGACGCTGGTCGCGGTGTAACGTCGTTGCTGCCGAATCAGCCCAGCCAGCGGCTGGCAAAAGTTTCGGGGCTTTCCGGGCGGCCGAACTGGTAGCCCTGGCCTTCCTGGCAACCGAGTTGGCGTAGCGCTGCCGCCTGTTCGTCGCTTTCTATCCCTTCGGCGATGGTGCTCATGCCCAGCGTGCGGCCCATGGCGACGATGGTGGCGACGATGGCGTGGTCGTTCGGATGGTCCTGCATGTTGCGGACGAAGGACTGATCGATCTTCAGTTTGTCCGCCGGCAGTTGCTTGAGGTAGGCCAGCGACGAATAGCCGGTACCGAAATCGTCGATCGCCAGCGTGAAGCCGGCGTCGCTGAGTTGCCCGGCGAGCTCGATGGCCAGGTCGATGTTGCGCATCACGCCGCTTTCGGTCAGTTCCAGTTCGAACAGTTCGGGCGACAGCCCGAAGCTGCGCACGCGTTTTTCGACCCATTGCGGGAAGGCGGCATCTTCCATTTGCTGGGCGGCGATGTTGATCGCCATGCGCCCCGGGAAACGTGCGCCGGCCGACTGCCAGGCCAGCAGTTGCCGGCAGGCGGCGTCGATGACCCAGTGGCAGATCATCAGCATCATGCCGCGTTCCTCGGCAATCGGGATGAAGACGCCGGGGCTGATCGGGCCGTGTAGCGGATGTTGCCAGCGCATCAGCGCTTCGGCGCCGATCAGCGTCTGCGTGGCCAGGTCGAACTGCGGCTGGAAGACCAGCGACAACTGCCCGTCGTCGCTCTGCAGCGCGGCTTTCAGGTCGCGGGCGAGGGCGATGCGCTCGGCCAGACCGCTGCTCATGTCGGCGTTGTAGAACATGTAGCGCTGCGGGCTGCTCTTGGCCCGGTACATGGCGATGTCGGCATTGCGCAGCAATTCGTCGGGGGTTGCGCCGTCGTTCGGGAAGATGGCGATGCCGATGCTGACACCGAGCGAGAAGGCATGCCCGCTACTGGTCAGCGGCTCGTTCAGGGTCTGGCCCAGGCGTTCGGCGATGAAGGTTGCGCCGGCATGATCGGTGGCTGTCGACACCACGGCGAATTCGTCGCCGCCCAGGCGGGCCAGCAACTCGTTATGGCGCAGGACCAAGCGGAAACGGTTGGCGACTTCGCGCAGTACGGCATCGCCGATTTCATGCCCCTGGGTGTCGTTCACTTCCTTGAAGCGGTCGAGATCGAGGAAGAGGACGGCGAGCCGACTGTCGTTGCGCAGCGCCTGGCCGATCGATTGCTGCAGCCGGTCGAGGAAGAGGACGCGGTTGGGCTGTTGGGTCAGGGGATCATAGAGCGCCAGTTGTTCGAGGGCCTGTGCCGCCTGCTTGCGATCGGTGATGTCCTGCAGGCTGAATTGCAGCAGCAGATGGTCGCCGTGGTGGAAGGGCATGAGATGGACTTCGGCGTCCCAGTGTTCGCCGTCCGGGCGGCGGTGGCGCCATTCGAAGACCTGCGGGCCGCGCTCGATGACCTGACGGATATTTTCCTCGCAGGCGAGATGGCTGAACGTGCCGTCAGGCTGATAGGGCGCCGAGACGTCGCGGACGCTCAGGCCGATGACGTTTTCCCGCTGGCCCAGCCGGTAGATGTCGGCCGCCGCCTGATTGCAGTCGATGAAGCGGCCGTCTTGCGGATCGAGGACCACCAGCGGGATGCGCGAACCAAGGAAGAGCACCTTGTTGTAGGCCTCGCTGTCGCGGATCTTTTCCTCGGCATCGTGCAGGGCGGCGATCTTTTCCTGCAGCAGCCAGCGCATTTCCTCGTGGGCGTTGGCCAGTTGCCGGATTTCCTGGATCGGGCTGGCCGGCAGGGGTGGTGTGGCGAAGTCGAGCTGGCCGATGCGGCTGCTTGCCGTTGCCAGTTCTTCGAGCGGGCGGGCGATGCGCCGCGCCTGCTGGCGGACCACCCAGGTGGCGAGCACCAGCATGAACAGCAGGCCACCGCCGACGATACTGCCGGCCGGCAGCCAGTCGGGGGAGAAGTCGCTGGACGGGGCCAGGGTGACCAGCAGCAGCCGGCTGTCGCCGAGGGGGTAGTCGGTAATGCGCGCGAACCAGTCGGTACCGTCGACGGCAATCCGGTGGACGCGGGCATCCGGCTTGCGCTGCCATTCGGCAACAGCGCGGTCGAGGATCGGCAGGCCGAGCGCCGCATGCGGTTGCAGTGCATGTTTCAGCCATTCCCCGGTCTGCGTGCCGGGTGGTGCGGCGGGCAGGGCCAGGGCGCGCAGATCGTCGGTCAGGACCAGGGCCAGGCCGTTCCGCCCGACCTTCTCGTTCATCGTGGTCAGCGACAGGTCGCGCAACATCAGGTCGATGCCGACGACCAGCGTCCGCTCGTTGTCGAGCTTGATCCGGCGGGTCGCGGTGATGCCCGGATCACCGGTGGTGTAGAAGGTGTAGGGGGCAGTCCAGCGGGTGCCGCTGCCGAGCATCGCCGCTTCGTACCAGCTACGCCGGCGCGGGTCGTAGTCGAGGGTTTCCCAGTATTCGCGAACCTGGCCGCTGGCGTCGCGGTCGACGAAGCGATGTCGTTGCCCCCAGCGCGGCAGGTCGGTCAGCCGGTTGCGCCAGCCGCCGTCGGCGAGTTGCAGCAACATCCAGCCGTGGCCGTCGCTATCACCAGCGACGATGGAGGTGGCCTTGGGTTGCGCCTTCAGGATGGGTTCGAACAGACGGTTGAAAGTCGCCAGATCGTCGATCCTGGGCGGGGCGTCGCTGAGCCAGCCGGCGGCCATTTCCAGCGCGTTGGCGGCCGGTGTCAGGCTCAGATCGAGGCGGGCCTCAAGGCGCGTGCTGGTGCTGGCAAAATCGGTGGCGGCGACGCGTTCGGCCAGCGGGCCGAGCGCCAGAGCGAGAAAACCGGCGGCGACAAGCAACACCGCTCCCACAACCAGCAGGCCAACCCTGACCCGCAGGCTCTTGCGCAGTGGAACGGTCTTCTCGGCTGAGGGATTCACGGCATGCTGACTTCATCCGTATGCGTTTGAAAACAATATCACAAAGGTCATAGATCGATAATGACACTGTGGCGTGAAACTTCTCGTGGTTTCGTCCTGTCTGAATCTCGTCTATAGTTGCTGCCCATGTCCATGCTGCTTTCCCGCTTCCTCGTCCTGATCATGCTGCTGACCGTGCTCGCGCCCGGTTTCGGCTGGCAGGCAGCGGGCGGCATGCCGGCCGAGGTGGCCGCGGTCGACATGCACCACGGACATTCGGCCGACGGGCACGATGCGCACGCAATGCACGAAATGCCCTGCGAGGACTGCGCGACCCATACAACGGCTGATGAAGACTGCGCCGAGACGCTGCACCACTGCTGCCCCGGGCACATCCTCGGCCATCTTGCCGTGCAACACGTCGCATCGATGCCGGTGTTGTCGCCCGGCACCTCGTCGCTGCTCGAACGCGGCGACCGTGAATTCGCCTCGCGCGTCCCCGCCGGGCTCGAACGACCGCCCAGACATTTCTCCGCCTGAGCGTCGGCGGCTGAACGTTCCGTTTCCGTAATCCGGTCTGACCGGGCTATCGCGGCGTGCCGCCGACTGATTATTCATCAGTCGGAGAAACCTGATGCGCATTTTCCCGCGCTTCCCCTTGTGGATACTTTGTTCCGTGGTCCTGGCCCCGCCGGTCCACGCCGAAAATCTGGCCCGCGCCTTTGCCGACGCCTGGGCGCGCCAGCCCGCGGCGGCGGCGCAGGCCGAACACCAGCAAGCCGTGGCCGCGCGCCGCGCTGCGGCCAGCGCGTGGACGCCCGAGTCGGCGGCGATCGAGCTGGGCGGGCGTAGCGACCGCTTCAATCGCGACACCGGCGCCGCCGAGGTCGAACTCGGTCTGGCCATTCCCTTGTGGCTGCCCGGCGAGCGCCGTGCCAGCCAGGGGCTGGCCGGGGCCGAGGCGGCCTTGCTTGACGCCCGGCTGGCCAGCCAGCAATGGCAACTTGCCGGCAGCTTGCGCACGGCTTGGTGGGAGTGGCAGCAGGCCCGCGAGTCGCAGTTGCTGGCCGAAGGCCGGCTGGCGGCTGCCGAGCGGCTGCGCGACGACGTCGGCCAGCGGGTCAAGGCTGGCGATCTGGCGCGCAGCGACCTGCATCAGGCCGAACTGGCAGTCGCCGTGGCCGAAGCCGAACTGGCCGAGGCCAGCGGGGCGCAGGCGCTGGCTGCAGGTGACTTGCAGGCGCTGACCGGCAAGGCCCCCGCCGATGTCGCAGCAGCCGGCGAAACGCCGCCGGCCGAGACGCCTGCCGACGACTGGCTCGACCGTCACCCGCAAGTGCGCTGGCTGCAGGCCGTCGCCGAGCAGGCGCGCCAGCAGCAGGCGCTGGCCCGGAGCCGCAACCGCCCGCCGCCGGAAATCACCGTTGCCACCCGCCAGGAGCGCGATGCCCGCGGTGCGCAGCGCGATCAGAGCTGGGCGCTGGGCGTGCGCATTCCACTGTCGGCCGGCGCCCGCCACGATCAGGCCGTGGCTGAAGCCAGCGCCGGCCGGACCGAGGCCGAGATCGCTGCCCAACGCGAGCGCGAACGGCTGCAGCAGGTCGCCGCGCTGGCCGCCCGCCAGGTCGCACTGGCGCAGACCCGGCTGGCCGCTGCCGAGAAGGGCTCCCGCCTGGCCGGCGAAAACCTGCGCCTGTTCGACAAATCCTTCCGCCTGGGCGAGACCGACCTGCCGACCCGCTTGCGCATCGAGCACGAGGCCTTCGTCGCCGAACGCAAGCTGCACCAGGCCCGCCTGCAACTGGCGGCCAGCCTGTCCGCCCGGCGCCAGGCGCTGGGCCTGCTCCCCGAATGAACGAGACGATCATGAAAAGACACTTATTTGCCCTGTTGCTTGCCTGTGCCGCCCTGCCGGCGATGGCGGCCGAAACCCCGGCGCCGCTGCCGGTCGTGGTCGCCGAGAGCGAACTGTTTGAAATCGTCGGCCGGCTCGATACCGCCGGCCTGATCCTGCATGTCGATACGGCCCCGGACAACGCGCCAGTGCTTGACGCCAGCCTGGGCCTCGAACTGGCCGGGCGCGAAATCCAGGCGGCTTTCCGCCCCGCCGAGGGCGATTACCTGGTCGCCGATGCCGACTGGCTGGCGCCACTGCGCCTGCCCGGCGAGCACCTCCTGTCCTTCACCCTGCTGGCCGGCGACGAGGCCGACCTGCTCAGCGGCGAATTGATTGTCGATGCGGTAACACCGATGCCGGCGGTCGGCTGGCAGCTTTTACCCTGGCTGGGGGGCGGCTTGCTGGCGGCCTTCGGCCTGATCGGCGGTGTCTGGTTTTACCGTCGTCGCCGGGGAGTACAAGCATGAAGCCGCATCTCTTTGCCCTTGCCCTGGCCGTGCTGGCCAGTTCTCCAGTCTTGGCCCACGAAGGCCACGATCACGGTGATGAAAAAGCGGCGCTGCCCAATCTCGGCAACACGCCGCAGCGCCAGCCGGACGGTGTGGTTTTCCTGCCCAAGGCGGCACAACGCCTGATCGGCGTGCGCACGCTGCCGGTCAATGCCGGCGAACATCCACGCGGGCTGGAACTGAATGGGCGGGTGATCGTCGATCCGCGTCATGGCGGTCAGGTGAACAGCATGCAGGCCGGGCGCATCGACGCGCCGGCCGATGGCCTGCCATTACCGGGCAGCAAGGTGCGCAAGGGTGCCATGCTCGCCTGGCTGACGCCGGCCAGCGGTCAGATCGAGCGTGCCGGCCAGGCCGCCCAGCTGGCCGAACTGAAGGCGGCGCATGCGCTGGCCGAACGGCGGCTGGCGCGTCTGCAGGAACTGGCCGACACCGTGCCGGCGCGCGAGATCGACGCGGCGCAGAGCGAACTGGGTAGTCTCGGTGCGCGCATTGCCGCCATCGGCGGCGGCCTGTCCGGGCGCGAAGCGTTGCGGGCGCCGCTGAGCGGCGTCGTCGCTGCCGTGCATGCAGTGCCGGGGCAGATGGTGGCGGCTGGCGAGACGGTGTTCGAGATCGTTGCTCCGGACAGCTTGCATGTCGAGGCCCTGAGTTACGCCGTGCTGCCGGTGGCCGACATCGTTGGCGCCAGCGTCGCGGCCGGCGGTGACAGCCTGGCACTCGATTTCCTCGGTGCCGGCCAGCGCCTGCGCGAACAAGCTTTGCCGCTGTTGTTCGGGCGGCGCGGCGACGGCCTGGGCTTGCGCCTGCTGCTCGGTCAGCCGCTCAGCGTGCAGGTCGAGTTGCGCGGCCAGGTCCGGGGCTGGGCCGTGCCCAGGCAGGCGGTGGTACGCAGTCCGGCCAACGAGGCCATGGTCTGGGTCAAGACGGCGCCCGAGCGCTTCACCCCGAAGGCGATCCGCAGCGAGGTGCTCGACGGCGCCCGGGTGCTGGTCGTCGATGGCCTGGCCGATGGCGACCGCGTGGTCGTCGAAGGCGCCAGCTTGATCAACCAGATTCGCTGAGGTCGCCATGTTCCAGTGGTTATTGAACAAGAGCCTCTCAGCCCGCCTGCCGGTGCTGGCGGTGGCGCTGATCCTGATGGCTTACGGTGCCTTCGAGGCGCAGCGCCTGCCGGTCGATGTCTTCCCCGACCTCAACAAACCGACCGTGACGCTGATGACCGAGGCCGGCGGCATGGCCCCGGAAGAGGTCGAGCAACTGGTCAGCTTCCCGCTGGAGACGACGCTCAACGGGCTGCCCGGCGTGTCCGGTGTGCGTTCGGTGTCGGCGGCCGGCCTGTCCATTGTCTATATTTCATTCGATTGGGATACCGAGCTGTATCGCGCCCGGCAGATGGTTGCCGAACGCCTGACCGCCTTGCAGGGCAGCCTGCCGCCGGGCGTCGTGCCGCACATGGGGCCGGTGTCGTCGATCATGGGCGAGGTGATGATGCTGGCCATTCCGCTCGATCCGGCGCAGGGCGATGCCATGCGCGCGCGCGAGTACGCCGACTGGGTGTTGCGTCCGCGCCTGATGGCCGAACCGGGTGTCGCCCAGGTCATTCCCATCGGCGGCGAGGTCCGGCAGTTCCAGGTGCAGCCGGACGGTGCGCGCATGGCCGAACTCGGCGTCAGCCTGGAGATGCTGGAAAACGCCTTGCGCGGTCACGCCGCGAATACTTCTGGCGGCTTCCTCGAAATCAACGGCCGCGAATACCTGATCCGCCATCTGGGCCGTTCGGCCAGCCTCGACCACCTGCAGAACCTGGCGGTCACGGCGCGCGCCGGCCAGCCGGTACTGCTCCGCCAGGTGGCGCAGGTCGGCTTCGCGCCGGCCGTGAAACGCGGCGACGCCGGTTTCAACGGTGCGCCGGCGGTGATCCTCAGCATCCAGAAACAGCCGACGGCCGATACCGTCGACCTGACCCGGCGAATCGAGGCGGCGCTTGACGGCATCACCCGCGGCATGCCGGCCGGTGTGCTGGCGCCGGAAGTGATTTTCCGCCAGGCCGATTTCATCCAGGCCTCGATCGACAATCTGCAGGCCAAGCTGCTGCTCGCTGCCTGTCTGGTGGCGGCGGTGCTGTTCTTCTTCCTCGGCAACCTGCGTGCCATGCTCATTTCGCTGACCGCGATTCCGCTGTCCATCCTGGTTGCCGTGCTGGTCTTCAAGTGGCTGGGACTGTCGATCAACACGATGACGCTGGGCGGACTGGCCATCGCCATCGGCGAACTGGTCGACGACGCCGTGGTCGATGTCGAGAACATCCTCCGCCGCCTGCGTTCGGCCGTGGCGCGCGGCGAGGATTTCCAGTTGCGCGAACTGGTCATCGCCGCCTCGCTCGAAGTGCGTTCGGCCATCGTCTACGCGACGCTGATCATCGCCCTAGTCTTCGTCCCGCTGTTCGCCCTGCCGGGTATCGAGGGGCGGCTGTTCGTGCCGCTCGGCATCGCCTACATCGTCTCCATCCTGGCCTCGCTGCTGGTCTCGGTGACGGTGACGCCGATCCTGTCCTACTACCTGCTGCCCAAACTGGCCGCCAGCCAGCATGGCGATACCCGCCTGGTCGCCTGGCTGAAGGGTCATTACGACAACCTGCTGCGCCGGGTGCTGGCGGCGCCCGGCCTGCCGCTCGGGCTGACCGCGGCGGCGGTGATCGCGGCGGCGGCCAGCGTGCCGTTCTTCCCGACCACCTTCCTGCCACCGTTCAACGAGGGGTCGATGACGGTGACGGTTCGCCTGAATCCGGGTGTCACCTTGGCCGAGTCGGTTCGCGTCGCCAGTCAGGCCGAGCGCCTGCTGCTGGGGGTGCCGGAAATCGAGCACATCGGCCGTCGTTCCGGGCGGGCCGAGCTCGACGAGCATGCCGAAGGCGTCTATGTGTCCGAGCTGGAAATCCGCCTGAAGCCCGGCGGCCGTGACCGCGAGGCGATCAATGCCGAGATCCGGCAGCGGCTCAAGGATCTGCCCGGCAGTCTCAACCTCGGTCAGCCGATTTCGCACCGGATTGACCACATGCTGTCGGGTGTGCGCGCCCAGGTGGCGATCAAGATCTTCGGCGATGACCTCGACATCCTGCGCGCCAGTGCCGCCACACTGCAACGCCAGCTGGCCGGTATTGCCGGTGTTGCCGACCTGGAAATCGAGAAGCAGGTGATGGCGCCGCAGGTCAAGGTGCAGGTCGATTTCGCCGCCGTCGCCCAGCATGGGCTGTCGCCGGGCGAATTGCTGCGCCGCCTGCAGATGCTGGTCGATGGCGAAAAAATCACCCAGATCATCGATGGCAACCGCCGTTTCGACCTGCTGCTGCGCCTGCCCGAGCGCGAGCGGGCGCCGGATGGACTGGCCAGTCTGCTGATCGACACGCCGCTCGGCGCCGTGCCCCTGTCGCGACTGGCGAGCATCGAGGAAAGCGACGGGCCGAACCAGGTGGTGCGCGACGACGGCCGGCGGCGCATCGTCATTTCGCTCAACGCCCAGGGTCGGGCACTGTCCGAGGTGGTCGCCGACATCCGCGCGGTGACCGGCGAACTGCCGCTGCCCGAAGGCTATTTCATCACCCTCGGCGGCCAGTTCCAGGCGCAGGAGGAAGCAGCGCGGCTGATTGCCGTGCTCGCCGTCGGCTCGGCCCTGCTCATCTTCATGGTGCTCTACGCCCGCTACCGTTCGGCGCTGCTGGCCGGCCTGATCATGGCCAACGTGCCGCTGGCGCTGGTCGGCTCGGTGTTCGGCCTGTGGCTGTCCGGGCAGCCGCTGTCGATTGCGGCGCTGATCGGCTTCATCACGCTGGCCGGCATTGCCACCCGCAACGGCATCCTCAAGGTCAGCCACTGGCTGAACCTGATGCGTTTCGAGGGCGAGCAGTTCGATCCGAAGATGATCGTCCGCGGCGCCCTGGAGCGCCTGACGCCGGTGCTGATGACCGCGCTGGTGGCGGCCTTCGCGCTGGCGCCCCTGCTGTTCGAAGCCGATCAGCCGGGCACCGAAATCCTGCATCCGGTCGCCGTGGTCATCTTTTCCGGGCTGGTCGGCGCGACCCTGCTCGACACCTTCATCACCCCCGCGCTGTTCTGGCGTTTCGGCCGCAAGGCAGCCGAACGCCTGCAGCGCGATTCCTTCAGCGAAGCACTCTGATTCATCAACCAGGAGATATTCCATGAAAACCCTGATTTCCACCCTCGGCCTGGCCGTCCTTCTTGCCGCCTCGCCGGCCATCGCCCACGAAGACCACGGCAAGTCCATGCACGGCGGTTTCGTCCTCGACGCCGGTCATGCGCAATTCGAGATCGTCGGCAAAGGCGATACCGTGACCGTTCATGTCAGCGACCACGGCAAGCCGGTGGCCACCGCCGGCGCCGCCGGCAAGCTGACGATCCTGACCGGTTCGAGCAAGCGCGAGATCGAACTCAAGCCGGCCGCCGCCGACCAGTTGCAGGGGCAGGGCATGATCAACCCGGGCGACCGCGTGCTGCTCAACGTGGGCTGGCCCGGCCAGAAGCCGATGAGTGCACGGACCACGGTGAAGAAGGAGAATGCTCATGCCGGCCACCACTGAGCGTCAATTGCGCCGTCGGCTGCTGCAGGCCGCCTTGCTGCTGCCGTTCGCGGCGCTGGCGGCGCCCACGCAGAAGCAGCGGATCGATGTCTGGAAAAGCCCGTATTGCGGTTGCTGCAAGGACTGGATCACGCATCTGGAAAACGAGGGTTTCGCGGTGATTGCCCACGAAGTCGACGATCTCGACGCGGCCCGGAAACGCCTGGGCATGCCGGCGCGCTACGCCTCGTGCCACACCGCGCGGGTCGGCGGCTACCTGCTCGAAGGTCATGTGCCAGCGCGCGAAATCCGCCGCCTGCTGGCGGAAAAGCCCAAGGCCATCGGTCTGGCCGTGCCCGGCATGCCGGTCGGTTCGCCGGGGATGGACGGCCCGGCCTATGGCGGCCGGCGCGATCCTTACGATGTGCTGCTGGTACAAGCTGATGGCCGGGCCAGGATTTATCTCTCCTATCGTTGAGCAGATCCGGTGTCCAGCCACTTCAGCAAGGCAGCGAACAGCGTTTCCGGTACGAATGGTTTGGCGATGAAATCATTCATGCCAGCCTCGGCGCACCGCCGTCTGTCCTCGGTGAAGGCATTGGCAGTCATCGCCAGAATCGGCGTATGTTGATGATTGGACAGGCTACGGATGCGGCGGGTGGCTTCCAATCCGTCCATGCGTGGCATCTGCATATCCATCAGAATCAGGCGGTAGCCCTTTTGGCCGGCGAGTGCGACAGCGATTTCCCCATCGTCGGCCAAGTCGGCCTGGAGTCCGACATCTTCCAGCATCGCCAAGGTGATTTCCTGATTGATCGGTTCATCCTCGACCAGCAGGACGCTAATGCCGGCGTGGCGGGTTTTCAGGTGTTCCTCGGCGAACGCTTCATCGTGCTCCGACAGGTGCTTATGGCTGCTTCTGCTTTTCTCCAGGCGAGCAGTGAACCAGAAGGTGCTACCGATATCGGGGGAACTGCTGGCGCCGGCGTCGCCTCCCATCAGTCGGGCCAGGCGACGGGTGATGGCTAGCCCCAGACCGGTACCCCCGAAGCGCCGGGTCATCGAGTTATCGGCTTGCTCAAAGGCGTTGAAGAGACGCGGCATGGCTTCCTGATCAATGCCGATGCCGCTATCCTCGACCTCAAAATGCAGTAGCACACTGTTTTCGTCCTCCATCAATTGGCGAGCTCGCAAGGTGATGCTTCCCTTGTCGGTGAATTTCAGGGAGTTCGCTGCGTAGTTGAGCAAGCATTGCTGGAGGCGAGTCGGGTCGCCGAGCAGATGTCGGTGGATTGGCTGGATATTGCAGTGCAAGGTCAGGTTTTTTGCTTTGGCGCGATCCTGAAGCAAGGAGATGACGTTGCCGAACAGGCTTTCAACCCGCAACGGTATGCGCTCAAGGTCGAGGCTTCCTGTTTCGATCTTGGATAGATCGAGTACGGCATTGATGATTTCCAGCAGATGTTGGCCGGCTGACTCCAGTTTGGCCATGCGTTCTGTCTGTTGCGGGTCCAGCCGGCTTTGGCGGATCAGATGAGCCAAGCCGGTAATGGCGTTGAGCGGTGTCCGTATTTCGTGTGACATGTTGGCCAGGAAAGCCGTCTTGGCAATATTGGCCGACTCAGCAGCTTCCTTGGCTACGGTGAGTTCCTGGGTTCTAGCTTCGACGAGTGATTCCAGTTGCTGCGAATAGCGCTGCAGTTCAGCCGCCTGTTTCAATTCCTCGGTAATGTCCAGGCTGAGACCAACCAGTACCTGAGGGTTGCCATCGGCGTCGCGTTTGACGGCCTTGATCACATGCAGGTCGTGGATCTGTCCATCAACGAAAGGCAGCCGCTGATGCGTGACGCTGATGTTCTCGCTCGCCAGTGCCTTGGCGTCGGAGTCCAGGCATTGCTGGCGGAAGGCTTCGGGAATCAGCTCGGCGTAATGGGGTACGGAAAGGAAAGTTGCTTCACTGATTCCAGTGGCAGTGCAAAACGCCTTGTTGACGAAAATGAGTTTGCCTCGACCATCCTGAAGCCAGATGCCGATGGGCGCGTAGTCGAGGATCAGTTGCAGGGTTTCCCGCTGTTGCCGGAGGGCGTTTTCTGACGCGATCTTTTCCGTGATGTCGCGGGCGACCCCGAACAGCCCGATGATTTGCCCATCTGCGTCATGAATTGGATACTTGCGATTATCTACCCAGCCAGTGCTTCCGTCGGGGCGGCGGAATGCCTGGATGTCCCGGGCGATGTTCTTGCCGGAAAACACCTGTTTTTCCAGCGTGTAGTAAAGATCGGCATATGCTTCTGGAAAAATGTCGTAATCGGTCTGTCCGATTAATTCACTCCAGTGCCGGTCAGCGATGGTGATCCGGGCCAGGGACTGGCTGGCACCGGTGAGGACATGGTTACGATCCTTGAAATAAATGAAGTCGTCCGTGTTCTCCATCATTGCCCGGAAATTTGTCATCATCAGGCCAGGGTCGATATTGCTGGCCAGCGCTCGGGCATCCTGCAAGCGGATTTCGCGTATCGCGGGGTCAATGTCGTCAGCTGCCACGCATTCAGCGCGGAGACAGCGGATGCGTCCATCGGCATGGCGCAAGCGAATGTTGCAGAAGTAGGGTAGGACAGTGTCTCTGGCAAAGAGGGACTGCTCAATGTCTGCGTCGTCTGCATGAAACAGTTCGTCAGGCAGTCGCGGCACCAGCGATGACTCCTCGCGCCCCATTAACAGCAGGGATCCGGTGACTGAGAGCACCTCGGGCTTGGTACCGATACGGACACAAATACGGCACGCGGGAATTGAAGTGTTTGAGACCATCGAATCCTCCCTGCGCTGATGTTAAACCTTTATGCTCAGTTAATCATCAGCTTGAAGGGGGCTTCAGTTACGAGCAGCGCTAAGCCACTTGTGGATGGTGGCGAACAGGCGGTCGGGATCGACCGGTTTGGTCAGGTGCTCGTCCATGCCCACCGCCAGACACTGCTGGCGATCCTCGAGGAAGGCGTTGGCCGTCATCGCCAGAATCGGTGTCTTTGCGTAGGCAGGCAGAGCGCGGATGGCGCGAGTGGCGTCGATCCCGTTCATCTTCGGCATCTGCATGTCCATCAGGATCAGCGCGTAATCGTTGCGGCTGGCCATCACCACAGCCTGTTCGCCGTCCTCGGCGATATCGACCTTGAGGCCGACGTCTTCCAGCAGGCCGAGCGAGACTTCCTGATTGATCGGTTCGTCCTCGGCCAGCAGGATGCGCGTGCCGGCAAAGTCCTGCTGCAGTATCAGCGCGCTGTCGGCGTCGGCGGCCGGATTGGCCGGCGCCGCGCACTTTTCCAGGCAGAGCCGGAACCAGAAGGTGCTGCCCTGGCCGAGTTCGCTGCGCATTCCGATCTCGCCGCCCATCAACTGCACCAGGTGCTTGCTGATCGCCAGTCCCAGACCGGTGCCGCCGTACTTGCGGCTCATCGAGTTGTCGGCCTGTTCGAAGGCATTGAACAGGCGGCGCTGGTCGGCCTCGCTGATGCCGATGCCGCTGTCGCTGATCTCGAAACCCAGACAGATCGTCTGTTCGTCGGTGCGGATTTCGCTGATCTGCAGCGCAACCTTGCCCTGATCGGTGAACTTGATGGCGTTGATCATCAGGTTCAGCAGGATCTGCCCGAGCCGGACCGGGTCACCGCACAGGCACAGCGACGACAGGCCGGGCGGCAGGTCGATCTCCAGTTTCAGGCCCTTTTCGCCGGCACGCTGGGCGAGCAGGCTGCGCAGGTTTTCGGTCACCGCACCCAGGCGGAAGTCGATGCGTTCCAGTTGCAGGTGGCCGGCTTCGATCTTGGAAATGTCCAGAATGTCGTTGATCACCGCGAGCAGGTGCTGCGAGGCCTGCTCGATCTTCTTCAACTGCGGCTGCAGACTGGTCGGCGGTGACTGGCGCAGGGCCAGGCCGGTCATACCCATGATCGCGTTCATCGGCGTGCGCAGTTCGTGGCTCATGTTGGCCAGGAAGGTGCTTTTCGCGCGGCTGGCGCGTTCCGCGCCTTCTTTGGCTTCCGAGAGCGCGGTGGTGCGTTCCTCGACCAGTGCTTCCAGGTGCCCGGTGTGTCTGGCAACCTCGGCTTCGAGGCGCTTGCGTTTACGGATGTCGACCAGCAGGGCGATGGCGATGGCCGAGACGAGCAGGAAGGCGAGGCCGAGTACGCCGATGATCAGGCGGCTGCGCTGTTCGATGTGAGCCGTCTGCAGGTCGACCATTTCCTCCAGGCGTTGCTGGTAGTACCAGAGGTCCTGGCTGGCGTTGCGCCCCGGGGTGATGTCGTGAACGACCGAGAAGAGCAGGCGGCGACCGTCGAAAACGTAGGGCCGGCTGAATACCTCGACGGTGCGGATGGTCTCGTCGGCCAGCCGATGCCGGAAGATGAAATAGTTGCGTCCTTCGGTTTCGGCCAGCCGGCGTTCTTCGGCCACCTGCTCGTCGGTGAAGGTGTTGATCTGCTGGATCGACATCTGCCGCAGCTTGTCGCGCTCGTAACCATAGAAACGGCTGGCCGCCGGGTTGGCATCGACGATTTCCCCGCTTTTCGGATCGATGAGCAGCATGACTGTCGCCTGCTGCTCGAAGATTTCCTGGAATGACGGGGCTTGCGCACGTGCCGGTGAGAGCAGGGCCAGGGTCAGTCCGAGGAGGGCGAAAAGGCGGAGCAGCAAGGAATTTCCAGTTTTTGGGCGACTTGAATCAATTATCCGATGTTCGGTATGGATATTACTTTAGTAATACAAAGTCCGTCCATGTTCGGGATCATCGATTCGGGGCACGATGGCGGGCAGGTATAATGCCGCCCTTTACCTGACGTATCCGGATACCCGTGAGCCAGCTCGACGAAGAAATCTCCCGCCGCCGCACTTTTGCGATCATTTCCCACCCCGACGCGGGTAAAACGACGCTGACCGAAAAGCTGCTGTGGTTCGGCGGCGCCATCCAGGTGGCCGGTGAAGTGCGGGCGCGCAAGGCGTCGCGCCACGCGACCTCGGACTGGATGGAACTGGAAAAGCAGCGCGGCATTTCGGTGACCTCGTCGGTGATGCAGTTTCCGTATCGGGAATGCATGATCAACCTGCTCGACACGCCGGGCCACGAGGACTTTTCGGAAGATACCTACCGCACGCTGACCGCCGTCGACTCGGCGGTCATGGTGATCGACTCGGTCAACGGCGTCGAAGCGCAGACGATCAAGCTCCTGAACGTCTGCCGCATGCGCGACACGCCGATCCTGACCTTCATCAACAAGCTCGACCGCGAAGGCAAGGAGCCGATCGACCTGCTCGACGAAATCGAGTCGGTGCTCGGCATCCAGTGCGCGCCGATGACCTGGCCGATCGGCATGGGCAAGCGTTTCCGCGGCGTCTATCACCTCTACGACGACACCATCGCCTTCTTCGATCCGCAGGCCGAGAAGGGCACGGCCGAGATGATCCAGGGGCTGGACAATCCACGACTGGATGAACTGATCGGCAGCCAGGCCGACGAACTGCGCAGCGACATCGAACTGGTGCGCGGCGCGTCGCACCCCTTCGACGCCGAGGCCTACCTGTCGGGCAAGCAGTGCCCGGTGTTCTTCGGCTCGGCGGTCAATAACTTCGGCGTGCAGAGTCTGCTCGACGCCGTCGTCGACCTGTCGCCGGCACCCAAGGCGCGGCCGGCGGTGAGCCGCACGGTCGACGCCTTCGAGCCCAAGTTCTCCGGCTTCGTGTTCAAGATCCAGGCCAACATGGACCCCAAGCACCGCGACCGCATCGCCTTCCTGCGCGTCTGCTCGGGCCGCTTCGACCGGGGCATGAAGGTCAGGCAGGTGGCCACCGGCAAGACCCTGTCGATCAACAACGCCATCACCTTCATGGCGCGCGACCGGTCGACCGCCGACGAAGCCTGGTCGGGCGACATCATCGGCATTCCCAACCACGGCTCGATCCGCCTCGGCGAAACCTTCACCGAAGGCGAGGAGCTGCGCTTCACCGGCATCCCGTCGTTCGCGCCGGAACACTTCCGCCTCGCCCGCATCGCCAATCCGCTGAAGATCAAGCAATTGCAGAAGGGCCTGCAGCAACTGGCGGAAGAGGGCGCGACCCAGTTGTTCCGTCCGTTGTCCGGCACCGACCTGATTCTTGGCGCGGTCGGCACGCTGCAGTTCGACGTGGTCGCCAGCCGCCTGGAAAACGAATACGGCGTGCAGGTCATCTTCGAGAGCTACAATTGTTCGACGGCCCGCTGGATTCACGGCGACGCCGGCGAACTCAAGCAGTTGTCGGAACGCTATAGCGCCAACGTCGCGCTCGACGGTGCCGACGACCCGGTTTACCTGGCCCCGAACAATGTCTACCTGAACATGGTCAAGGAAAAGTATCCCAAGCTTCGTTTTGAAGAAGCGCGCGAGGTCGCCTGACGATGAACGTACGCGTCCAGCAAGCAGATTTCGATATCGGTGCCGAACTGGCCGCCTTGCGGGCGGCCGACCCACGGGTCGGGGCGCTCGCCTCCTTCCTCGGTCTGGTGCGCGACATCAACGACGGGGCCAGTGTTTCGGAAATGACGCTCGAGCACTACCCGGGCATGACCGAGAAGGCGCTCGAGGAAATCGTCGTTGAAGCCAAATCCCGATGGGATATCTACGACGCGCTGGTGATCCATCGCGTCGGGCCGCTCAAGCCCTGCGACCAGATCGTGCTGGTCGCGGTGACCAGCGCGCATCGCGGCGAGGCTTTCGCCGCCTGTGAATTCATCATGGATTACCTGAAGACCAAGGCGCCGTTCTGGAAGAAGGAAGCGACGCCGGATGGCGGGCGCTGGGTCGATGCCCGAGAGACCGACGACAGCGCGGCAGCGCGCTGGCAGAAATAAGAAAGGGGCGCCGCGGCGCCCCTGCTTTTTTCCAGGTAAGGAATCCGCTCAGGTCTTGAAGCGGGCAACCGCCTCATGCAGTTCGCCGGATAGCTGATGCAGGCGACGCGCCGCATCGGCGGTGTGGCGCACGGCAATCGCGCTTTCCTCGGACATCTGGGCGATGGTCTCGAGCTTCTGGGCGATGGTCTCGAGCTTCTGGGCGATGTCGTTGCTGGCCTGACTCTGTTCGGAAATCGAGTCGGAAATGCCATTGACCACGAAAGTGACGCGCTGGGCACCGTCGCGGATACGCTCGATCGAATCGCCGGCCTGATTCGCCAGTTCGACGCCCTTGCCAACCTTGGCCACGCCGGACTGCATGCTGCCGACGGCGCTGCGTGTACCGTTCTGGATCTTGCTGACCATTTCGGCGATTTCGGTGGTCGACAGGCTGGTCCGTTCGGCCAGTTTGCGCACCTCGTCGGCAACCACGGCAAAGCCGCGCCCCTGTTCGCCGGCACGCGCCGCCTCGATGGCGGCATTGAGCGCCAGCAGGTTGGTCTGGTCGGCGATTTCGCGGATGGTATTGACGATGGAGGTAATCTGGTCGGACTGGCGACCCAGGTCCTCAACGATTTCCGACGAGGACTGAACGGCTTCGGAAATCTTGCGCATCTCGGTTGCTGCGCTGTGAATCACGGCTGCACCTTCTTCCGAAATGACGGCGGATTCCTGGGAAATGCCGTGCGCTTCGCCGGCGTTTTCCTTGACCTGATCGATACTGACCGCCATTTCCTCGACCGAGGCAGCCATCGACGAGGCGGCATCGCTCTGTTGGCGGGCGCGGTCTGCGACTTCCTCGGAAGCATGCAGCAGCTGATCGGCGGAACTGGCAACCTGCTCGGCATTGCTGACGATGGTGGTGATCATCGCGCGCAGCGTGTCCTGCATGGCGCGGATGTCGGCCAGCAGGTTTTCACCCGGCGGGCAGTCGACCGGCGTGGACAGGTCGCCGGCAGCGATGCGGCGGGTGATGACCGAGGCAGCAGCCGGGTCGCCACCGAGCGTGCGGATGATGCTGCGCGAAACCAGCAGCAGCGAGACGGCGATGAAGCCGCCGATGGCCAGACCCCAGAGCAGCAGTTTGATGGCGTCCCGGCGGAACTGGGCATCGACATCATCGACGTAGATCCCCGTACCGATCACCCAACCCCAGGGTTGGAAACCCATGACATAGGAAACCTTGGGCACACCTTGCTCAGCACCCGGCTTGGGCCAGAGGTAATCGACGAAACCGGCACCCTTGCTCTTGACGACGCTGTTGAACTCGAGAAACAGCAATTTACCGTTCTTGTCCTTCAGCTGGTCGAGTTTCTTGCCTTCAAGATCCTTGCGGATAGGGTGCATGACCATGAGGTCGTTGAGGTCGTTGATCCAGAAATATTCGACTTGGTCGTACCGCATGTCGCGCAGGGTGTCAGCTGCCATTCTCTTGGCGTCGTCCTCGCTGATTTTTCCGGCCCTTGCCTGCGCTTCAAAATGCGCGACAGTGAGTTGAGCAACCTCGACCAGGTTGCGAACCTTGTTCTGCCGGTCTTCCATCATCCGTTGCTTGCCGTCGATGAGCAGCACGGCGAAAAGAATGATCAAGGCACCGATGGTCGCCAAGGTCATGGCAGTCAGTTTGCCGCGTAGTGTCATTGGCACCCCCCCATTTGCATTCTCCTGAAACTGTTTCTAAGGACTTTTATCATTATTGTAGGTTACCCCAAAATCCTTCGTTGGCAATAGGGGATTCCGAGGGGCGTCACTTGAAAAAACAGTCAAAGGCCTTATCTGGTTGACATTCCAAGATTCCCGCCGGGAGCCAGCACATGCGTATCGACAAATTCACTACCAAGTTCCAGCAGGCCCTGGGCGACGCCCAGAGCCTGGCCAATGCCAACGATCAGCAATTCATCGAGCCGCAGCACCTGCTGCTGGCGCTGCTCGGCCAGGACGACGGCGGTACCGCCTCGTTGCTGGCGCGCGCCGGTGTCAATGTGCCTGCCTTGAAGCGCGATCTCGAAGGGGCGCTGACCCGCCTGCCCAAGGTCGAAGGCCACGGCGGCGACGTCCAGGTCGGCCGCGACCTCGGCAACCTCCTGAACCTCACCGACAAGGAAGCGCAGAAGCGCGGCGACCAGTTCATCGCCAGCGAGATGTTCCTGCTCGCCCTGTGTGACGACAAGGGCGAGACCGGCCGCATTGCCAAGCAGCACGGTTTGCAGAAGAACGCGCTGGAAGCCGCGATCATGGCCGTGCGTGGCGGCCAGAATGTCGATTCGCAGGAAGCCGAGGGCCAGCGCGAATCGCTGAAGAAGTTCTGCATCGACCTGACCGAGCGCGCCGCCATGGGCAAGCTCGACCCGGTGATCGGCCGCGACGACGAAATCCGCCGCGCCATTCAAATCCTGCAACGGCGCACCAAGAACAACCCGGTGCTGATCGGCGAGCCGGGCGTCGGCAAGACCGCCATTGTCGAAGGTCTGGCGCAGCGCATCGTCAATGGCGAAGTGCCGGAAACCCTCAAGGGCAAGAAGGTGCTGGTGCTCGACATGGCCGGCCTGCTCGCCGGTGCCAAGTATCGCGGCGAGTTCGAGGAGCGCCTCAAGGCGGTGTTGAAGGAAGTGGCGCAGGACGAAGGCCGCATCATTCTGTTCATCGACGAAATCCACACCATGGTCGGCGCCGGCAAGGCCGAAGGCGCCATCGATGCCGGCAACATGTTGAAGCCCGCCCTGGCGCGTGGCGAACTGCACTGCATCGGCGCCACCACGCTCGACGAATACCGCAAATACATCGAGAAGGACGCCGCGCTCGAACGCCGCTTCCAGAAGGTGCTGGTGGACGAGCCTTCGGTCGAATCGACGATCGCCATCCTGCGCGGCCTGCAGGAGAAGTACGAGTTGCACCACGGCGTGGACATCACCGACCCGGCCATCGTCGCCGCCGCCGAACTTTCGCATCGCTACATCACCGACCGCTTCCTGCCGGACAAGGCCATCGACCTGATCGACGAGGCCGCCGCGCGGATCAAGATGGAAATCGACTCCAAGCCGGAAGTCATGGACAAGCTCGACCGCCGCATCATCCAGCTGAAGATCGAGCGCGAAGCGGTCAAGAAGGAAAAGGACGAAGCCTCGCAGAAGCGTCTCGGTCTGATCGAGGAAGAAATCGCCCGGCTGACCAAGGAATACTCCGACCTCGAGGAAATCTGGAAGGCCGAGAAATCGGCCGTCCTCGGTTCCGCCCAGATCAAGGAGGAAATCGATCATCTCAAGGCCGAGATCGCCCGCCTGCAGCGCGAAGGCAAGCTGGAGAAGGTCGCCGAACTGCAGTACGGCAAGTTGCCGCAGCTGGAAGCGCAGTTGAAGAAGGCCGAAGCCGAGGGCGACGGTAGCCAGCAGAAGAACAAGCTGCTGCGCACCCAGGTCGGCGCCGAGGAAATCGCCGAGGTGGTCAGCCGCGCCACCGGCATCCCGGTCAGCAAGATGATGCAGGGTGAGAGTGACAAGCTGCTGAAGATGGAAGACCGCCTGCACCACCGCGTGGTGGGGCAGGATGAAGCCGTGCGCTTGGTCGCCGACGCTATCCGCCGCTCACGCGCCGGCCTCGCCGACCCGAACAAGCCCTACGGCTCCTTCCTCTTCCTCGGGCCGACCGGTGTCGGCAAGACCGAACTGTGCAAGGCGCTGGCCGAGTTCATGTTCGATTCCGAGGAACACCTGATCCGCATCGACATGAGCGAGTTCATGGAGAAACACTCGGTCGCCCGCCTGATCGGCGCGCCGCCGGGCTACGTGGGTTATGAGGAAGGCGGCTACCTGACCGAAGCGGTGCGCCGCAAGCCGTACAGCGTGATCCTGCTCGACGAGGTCGAGAAGGCGCACCCCGACGTCTTCAACGTGCTCCTGCAGGTGCTCGACGACGGCCGCATGACCGACGGCCAGGGGCGCACCGTGGACTTCAAGAACACCGTCGTGGTGATGACCTCCAACCTCGGCAGCCAGATGATCCAGCAGATGCAGGGCGACGACTACCAGTTGATCAAGCTGGCGGTGATGGGCGAGGTGAAAACCTATTTCCGCCCGGAATTCATCAACCGCATCGACGAGGTGGTGGTCTTCCACGCGCTCGACGAAAAGCACATCGCCGGTATCGCCAAGATCCAGCTCGGCTACCTGGAAAAGCGCCTGGCGCAGCTGGAGATGGGCATCGTGGTCGACGAATCGGCGCTGCTCGAACTGGCCCAGGCCGGCTTCGATCCGATTTTTGGCGCCCGCCCGTTGAAGCGCGCGATCCAGCAGCAGATCGAGAACCCGCTGGCCAAGGCCATCCTCGAAGGCAAGTTCGCTGCCAAGGACGTGATTCGTGTCAGTTGCGAAAACGGAGTCCTGCGTTTTGCCAAATAAGACGCTCGCTCAATGGCAGCAGGCCCGCCACGCCGAACTCGCCGGGCCGGATAGCTGGCTCGGGCTGGTTGGGCTGTTCTGGCTTGACGACGAAAACAGCAAGGTCGGTAGCGGCGACGATAGCGTCGTCCGCTTGCCGTCCGGGCCGGCCCATCTCGGCGATCTGATTCGCCGTGATGATTGCGTTTTCTGGCAACCGGCCGGCGGCGAGGCGAGGGCGTTGCAGACTGATCGCGACGGCAAGCCCGATACCGTTGACCATGACAGCCTGTCGTTTTTCATCGTTGACCGTGAGGGCCGCTTCGCCGCCCGCGTGCGCGACCGTGCCTGGGCGACACGCCAGCCGTTCGCCGGTGTCGACTATTTTTTGGAAAACGCTGCCTGGTCCATCGACGCCGACTGGTTGCCGCTCGATCCGCCGCTGACCATGGAAGTCCCCAACGTCACCGGTGAACTGAAACCGGTGACGGTCGCCTTCAAGGCGGTGTTCACGGTTGACGGGCAGCAGGTCGAACTGTTGCCGATGTCGGTCGGCGAGCGCGAGGTCTTCTTCGTTTTTCGCGACCGGACAAGCGGTCGGGAGACCTACGGTGCCGGGCGTTTCCTGAAGGCTGAACCGGCCGTTACCGGAAAGATCCGGCTCGATTTCAACCGCGCCTTCAATCCACCCTGTGCTTTCACGCCATTCGCCACCTGTCCGTTGCCGCCGCCGGAGAACTGGTTGCCGTTTCCCGTGGCGGCAGGCGAGAAGCGCTGGCTTGGCGGGCATTGAGCGTCGACATAAAAAAACTTGCATGCTGCAACGCATCAATTTAATATAAGCGTCTAATTATATTGGGTATACGGATTTAATGGTTGATGGGGCACCTTCACCCCATCAATCTGATACCACCCTCAGATGGTTGATAGATCGACTCCGTAGTTGAGTTCCTCTGCGAAGTCCGGCAGTCCGTAACCGATGGTTTTCTTGTAGAAAGGAGAGACCTTCGCAGTCGGTGCCTTCTTCTTGTGCTTCGTGGTGTAGAGCATTCGTGCCCGCATCACCTCGAAGGAGTAACCGCGCCCTTCACGGTTCTTGTCCTTGGCCAGTCGGTTGATGGACTCCGTGTAAGCGTTGGTGACGGGCATGTCCGTCTCGAAGTAGGTCATGGTCTCTTCGCGCCAGTTTCCCACTGCCCTGACCAGATCGCTCCAGACTTCCTTTTGGCCCTTCGGGATGGTGGCTATCCACTCGTCCAGGGCGGCTTCTGCCTGGAGCCGTGTGGTGGCGTCCCAGATGCCGTAGAAGCGCTCCTTGTGCTCGTAGGCGGCCAGCAGTTGCGGGAACGCGCCTGTCCAAGTCTCCATGATGAGGCGCTCCCGGTCTGAGACTTCGTGAGCGCGTTTCAGCAGGATTTTCCGGTCTCCCTTGAGAGTCCGGCTCTGGGACGGTTTCAGCTCCTTTCTGAGGCCCTTGCGCACTCTCTCTAGGGCATCGTTGGCCATGCGCACCACATGGAACTTATCGACCACGATACGGGCCTGGGACAGCACAGCCTTGACCGCTGCCCGGTAGGGGTTCCACATGTCCATGCTGACGATCTCGACCTTCTGCCGGTCTTTCAGCTTCATCAGGTAGTTGGTCACCACGTCCTGGCGGCGGGTGGCCAGCAGGTCGAGCAGGGTTCGCTCCTCAATGTTGGTCAGAATGCAGCGGTAGCGCTTGTTCAGGTATAGCTCGTCAATGCCCAGGATGCGGGGCGTCTCGAAGCGGTGCCAGCGCCCCAGCAACTCGGCGCGGGCGTTGAAGATGTCGCGCACCGTCTTCTCGTCCAGGCCGGTCTGTGCCGCCACAAAGGTGTAGGGGTGGTTGAAGGATTCCTTCTCCACGTACTCATGCAGCCGCAGTGTCATACGGAATCCGTCCACCATCTCCGGTAGCTGGGGCCTGAATGTTGTCTTGCAGGCCCGGCAGGTGTATCGGCGGCGGACCACCCAGAGAGTGACCCGCTTGCCGTGGATGGGCAGATCACGATAGGGAACGTCACGCTTGCCGAACCGTACGAACTCACCCTGCACGCCGCATTCCTCGCAGGCGATGGGATCGGGCACGTCCACCTGGAAGTGCATTTCGTCGTCGGTTGATTTGCAGCCCAGTACTTGGTATTGCGGCAGGTGAAGGATGTTGTCGGGAAGTTCGGTCATGGTGTTGTATAGGCGTAGGTGTCAGTCAGATCCATCCGACTCGGCATTGGTGTTTGCTTTTTTACCCAACAAGCTGCTGGAAACTAAAAGTAAGGCACCGAGGACAATTGCAATATCAGCCAGGTTGAAGGCCGGCCAATGCCAGTCTCGCCAATAGAAATCAAAGGAATCCACAACATAGCCGCGAAAGACCCGGTCAATCAGGTTGCCCATGGCGCCACCGAGGATAAGACTGTAAGCGATGGCTTCTCCTTTATGACGATTTTCAAGGATCAGCTTGATCAGAAAAATCGAGACCACTACCGCGATTCCGATAAAAAAGTAGCGCTGCCAGCCTCCACCATTCGCAAAAAGACTGAATGCGGCACCGGTATTCCATACGTGTACCCAGTTAAAGAATGAGGTCACTGAAATAGACTCGCCATATGCCATTGATTGTTGCACCAGCCATTTTACGGCCTGATCAGACGCTGCCAGCAGGCCGGAGATGGACAACAGAGCGTACGGTGACAGATGTTTGCCAAAAATGGACATTGCTTAATCCTTGAGCGCCAGAATGCGTCTAGCACCGTTAAGTACAATTACCCCCGCGATGGTGCCGATAATCAGATCCGGATAATTGGACCCGGTCCACGCGACCAGAGCGCCGGCGGTGATGACCCCCAGGTTGATCACCACGTCGTTGGCCGAGAATATCCAGCTTGCCTTCATGTGCGCCCCGCCCTCCCGATGTTTGGATATGAGCAGCAGACAACTGGTATTGGCAATCAATGCGACGAATGCGATAGCCATCATCACCAGCGATTCAGGCTCACTACCGAATACAAAGCGTCTCACCACCTCTATGAGTACGCCCACAGCCAAGATCAGTTGCAGTACACCAGCAAGATGCGCGGCACGTACCTGCATTTTCACGCTATGTCCAACCGCATAAAGGGCAAGCCCGTACACCGCCGCATCGGCAAAATTGTCCAGGGATTCTCCAATCAGGCCGGTGGACCGGGCGATCAGACCGGCGGTCATTTCCACCACGAACAGAAGTGCATTGATGCCGAGCAACCAGCGCAGGGTCCCGGATTCTTGCTTAGCAGAAGCTGCCGAAAACTCGGCGGCCTTGATGGTCTCCGGATTTGCAGCGACGGTTTCCTGAAGCGAGGCGCCTAGCCCCAAGGTCTTCAGTTTCGAGGTGACGGGCTCGACCTCGCCGTCATGCACGACCTTCAGCCGGCGGTTCGACAAGTCGAAGGACAGCGCCCGAACCTCCTCAAAGCCGTTCAGGGCTAGGCGAATCATTCGTTCTTCTGATGGACAGTCCATCTTCGGCACGGCATAAACACTGACCCATCTCCCTGGCGCCTCGGAGGAGGCCTGTATATCGGTATCCGCTGCGGACGTTGCATCACCGCCACAGGCGCCACCACAGGATTTGCTCATGATACGACTCCACTTGAACAATGTTGTGGTACCATTTAAAACTATAAAGCTACTATAATGTCAATAGAGTAAAGAATCCGTTGGGGAGGAGGCTGATGCGCATTGGTCAGTTGGCGCAGTTGGTAGGGGTCGAAACACAGACGATCCGCTTCTATGAACAGCAGGGCTTGTTGCCGCCGCCTGATCGGCAGGACAACGGTTACCGTGTCTATACCGAGAAGCATGGTGAGGGGCTGGCCTTCATCCGTCGCTGCAGAATCCTGGGCCTGTCACTGGCTGAGATTCACGAACTACAGAGCTATCAGGACGACCCTCATCAGCCTTGTACCGCCGTCAACGCCTTGCTCGATGATCACAT